>Ga0182006_1000061_pt1 | contig 156823 bp, 132 predicted proteins | sample Sormic07211104_1_FD_123022 | JGI IMG/M metagenome (GOLD analysis project Ga0182006, IMG submission 123022) | Rhizosphere microbial communities from Sorghum bicolor, Mead, Nebraska, USA - 072115-104_1 MetaG | ecosystem: Host-associated > Plants > Roots > Rhizosphere | place: USA: Nebraska...
GCTACTTCGTTAGGAATAGATATTCCTGACGACCGTCGTGACACCACCCGGGGAGGGGACGCGTGATCCAGTCGGTTTGGCCTTACCTGGCCGTGATGCTGCTTGCCGCCGGCTTCTGGCCCGCGATCGAACGGCGTTTCGGCTGGAAGGTATTTGAGATTCTTCCGCCCATTGTCCTCACCTACCTCACCGTGACCGGGCTATCCGTCGCTGGCCTCTGGACGTCCTCGGAGGAGATCCACGCGGCGCAAAACATGCTGGTGGCACGGCTCGTGCCCGCCCTGCTCTTCCTGCTGATGATCAATTGCGACCTGCGCGCGATCCTTGCGCTGGGGCCGCGCGTGCTTGGCGTCTTCGTCTGCACCTCGATCAGCCTGTTCATCGCCTTCGTCCTCACCTTCCTGATCTTTCGTCACTGGATGCCGGGCAACGGCTGGATGCCACTGGCCTCGCTGTCGGGAAGCTGGGTGGGTGGCACCGCGAACATGATTGCGGTGAAACAGGCGATCGGAATGTCCGATACGGCATTGGCCACGACCCTGCTGACCGACGCACTCTGCTACTCGATGTGGGTGGTGGTGCTTTTCGCCGTGGCCCGGCTCGCACCCGCATTCAATCGCTGGACGCGCGCGGTATCGAGCGCGGACCTGACGGTTACCGAGACCGCGCCGCGTGCACCCGCGACGCCGGACAGCGTGCTGCTCTGGCTTGGCCTCGCCCTGCTGGTGGCGGCCTTTTCCGCCGTCTTCGGTGCGACGCTGCCGGTGGGCAGCATGGTGTCCGCCACGACCTGGACCATCCTGCTGGCGACCGGCGCCGGCCTGGTGGTGGCGCATACACGGTTGGCTCGACTGCCCGGTGCGCAGGCTGTCTCCAGTGCCATGCTGATTTCCGTCGTGGCCGTGCTTGCCTCGCAGAGCAGCTTCGCCGGTATCGCCGCAGCGCCCCTCTACTTGCTAGCGGGCGTGACCGTGATCGCCCTGCACGCCGTGCTGCTCTGCCTCGCCGCACGCGTCTTCCATTTCGACCTGTATCTGTGTGGCATTTCCTCGCTCGCCCATATCGGTGGCGTGGCGGCCACGCCGGTGCTCGCCGCCACGTATTCACGCTCGCTGGTGCCGGTAGGCATCCTGCTCGCGCTGCTCGGATATATCCTCGGGACTGGTTTCGGTCTCGTGGTCGCCACGGTGCTTTCGGCGCTGGCTTCCTGACCAAGGATCTCGCTATGACTACGCTTCGCCACACCCTGCTCGCCGCCATGCTCGCGCTGTCCCTGGGCGGCACGGTCGCCGCGCGCGACATGCCCGTGCCGCCTTCGGGGATCCCCGACATTTCCGACGCGCAGCTCTCGCCGGCGTTCTGGGTCGCGCGCCTGCCGGACGCCGACACGGTCGTGCTCGATACCGCCGCCATCGCGGCAATCAACGAACGCGTCGCCAGGCTCGATCCGTCGATGCACGACATCCGCCACCTGCCTGCCGCGTTGCCACGCGACCAGGTCAAGGGTTGGATCGAGAAGCTGACCAGCCGTCCGAACAAGCCTCTATTCGACGTCGAGGGCAAGCCGGTGACCGCCGCAGCAATCGACGCGGTGATGACCAACGCCGCCATAACCGCCATTCCCGAGCGAGTGACCCCGCGTTACGGCATGGCCGTGCGTCGTGGCGCCCTGCGTGGCTATCCCACCGACCTTCGCGCGTTCAGTCACGCCGATGACACCGACATCGATCGTTTCCAGGAAAGCACGCTGTTTCCCGGTGATCCGCTGGTCGTGGTGCACGTAAGCCAGGACGGCAAGTGGGTATTCGTCGTCAGTCCGCGCTATGCGGCCTGGATGCATGCCGACGACGTGGCTTACGGCGACGCCGCCGCCGTCTTTGCCCATGCCGATGCCACGCCGTATCGCATCGTCACCGGCGCCAAGCCGCTGACCGTCTACACGCCCGAGGCCCCGGCCGTTTCCGAGCTGCAACTGGACATGGGCACGCGCGTGCCGCTCGATACGTCGCTTCCCCCGGACCAGCCAGTGAACGGCCAGAGTCCGTACACCTCATGGGTGCTGAGCCTTCCCGTGCGCGATGCGCAGGGCGCGCTGTCGTTCCACCCCGCCCTGCTCCAGCGCAACCAGGATTCCTCAGCCGACTACCTGCCGCTGACCCGGGCAAACATCGTGCGCCAGGCCTTCAAGTTCCTCGGCGAACGCTACGGCTGGGGTCATGCCTACAACGGTCGTGACTGCAGCGGCTTCGTCTCCGATGTGTATCGGAGCATGGGCGTACAGATGCCGCGCAACACGCGCGACCAGAGCATCAGCCCCGGCCTGGCCCACACCGTCTATACCGACAAGGACAGCCACGACGCGCGCGTGAAGGCCGCGATGGCTCTCGAGGTCGGCGACCTCGTCTACATCCCCGGACACGTGATGATGGTGATCGGAAAGATCGACGGCCAGCCCTATGTCATCCACGACGTGGGCGGCATGAGCTACAGGCAAGCCGACGGCAGCCTGCGCCGCATCAAGCTCAACGAGGTTTCGGTGACACCTCTCCTGCCCATGATGTTCAGCGACGACAAGACCTTCGTCGACCGCATGACCAGCATCGTGCGCATCCGCTAATTCCGCCAAGCGAGACCCCATGAAGATCACCGATATCCGCTTCGGCATGCTGCGTGTGCCGCTGAAGACTCCGTTCAAGACGGCATTGCGTACGGTCGACAAAGTCGAAGACATCGTCGTGATGGTGCATACCGACGAGGGCAACGTGGGTTATGGCGAAGCGCCGGCCACCGCGGTCATCACCGGCGACACCCACGGTTCGATCGTCGACGCCATCCGCCATTACATCGCGCCACGCCTGATCGGCGAAGACATCGCCGACCTCAACCGGATCACCAAGCTGATCCAGGGCACGATGGAGAAGAACACCAGTGCCAAGGCCGCGGTGGAGATCGCCGTGTACGACCTGTGGGGCCAGCTCTACGGGGCGCCGCTGTACAAGCTCCTGGGTGGCGGCGATCCGGTGATCACCACCGATATCACCATCAGCGTCGATTACATCGACAAGATGGTTGCCGACTCCGTCGCCGCCGTGGAACGCGGATTCGAGTCGCTGAAGATCAAGGTTGGCAAGGATATCGGCGTGGACATCGAGCGTGTCCGCGCGATCTACGCCGCCGTGGAAGGCCGCGCCCTCCTGCGACTCGATGCTAACCAGGGATGGACAGCGAAAGAAGCCGTCTATGCACTGCACGCGCTGGAAGATGCGGGCGTACGCCTCGAACTGGTCGAACAACCGGTGAAGGCCCGGGACCTGGAAGGCATGCGCTATGTCACCGAACGCGTGCACACGCCGATCATGGCCGACGAGAGCGTCTTCGGTCCGGCGGAAGTCATGGACCTCATCCGCATGCGTGCCGCCGATATCATCAACATCAAGCTGATGAAGACCGGCGGCATCTCCAACGCCATCCGCATCGCGGACATCGCCGGTCTGTATGGCATCGAATGCATGATCGGATGCATGCTGGAGAGCAGCATCAGCGTCGCCGCGGCCGTGCACGTCGCCGTGGCAAAGTCCGATGTCATCACCAAGGTCGATCTCGATGGGCCTTCGCTTTGTGCCTTCAACCCGGTCGATGGCGGCGTGAATTTCAACGAATCGGAGATCTCCGTGAGTGACGCACCGGGCCTGGGCATCCGCGAGATCCGCGGCCTCGAGCCGCTCTGAGGGACGCCGTCATGTCGCCACTGGTGAAGATCCGCTCCGAACGCGACCGCATGTCGGCGGTGGAGCGGCGTATCGCCGATTTCATCCTGGAGAACGCCCAGCTGCTGCGCGACTATTCCTCGCAGCAACTCGCCAACGCGCTCGGCATCAGCCAGTCCAGCGTGGTGAAGTTCACCCAGAAGCTGGGTTTTCGTGGCTATCCGGACCTCAAGTACTCCGTCGGCGAAGCCATCGGCCGCACGGACGAAGGCGGCAGCGACGCCATGCCCGTCACCGAACGCCCCGGAGGCGATCCCCTCGGCGCGGCGCTGTGGCAGCGCAAGGCGCGCGCCGAAGAGGCCACGCGCCTCATCAACAGCGCCGAGACCTTGCATGGTGTGGTCGACGCCATCGAATCGGCGGGGAAGGTGTTCCTCATCGGCCTGGGCGAGGACGACCTTCACGCACGCGGCTTCGCCGTCCGCCTGTCGTTGCTGGGTATCGTGGCCATCCGGCACTTCGATGTGAGTCGCATGGCGGCACAGGTCGCGATGTCCGCACCGGGCGACCTTCTGATCGTGTTCTCCGAGCATGGAAAGCATCCTGCGCTGGTGAAGATCGCCCGCTACTTCCGCGAGCAGCGCGGACGCGTGGTGACGGTGACAAGACACACCTCCAATCCCGTACGCGCCCTGGCGGATATCGCCCTGGCTGTCGCCGCGCACGACGATGCCTCGTACGTGCAATCGCTGATCTACCAGTCCACCGTGCAGCAGTTGCTCGACACCGTCTTCGTCCACCTGTGCGAGGGCGACGAGGCGCGTCATGCACGCCTCGTGCAGAACCTCGACCGCATCCAGCAGATGCTCGAACCCTGACCGGAACGCCACCATGCCGTCGCCTCGAATGTTCGCTCGCCTGCTCGGCCTCGCCGCCGTCTGCCTCACGGCCTCCACCGGCGCCTTCGAAACGCCTGCCGCCTGGTCGGTATCCCGACAGATGATCGTGGTAACTACCGATGGCTGGGATGTCGACCATGGCAGCCTGCGCGCCTATGTCCGTGAAGGCACGCAGTGGAAACAGGAAGGGCCCGCCACCGACGTGACCATCGGCAAGCACGGTAGCGCCTGGGGCGTTGGCCTGAATCCACCTGAGCACGATGGCCCGGTGAAAAAGGAAGGCGATGGTCGCAGTCCGGCTGGCGTCTTCCGCATCGGCGAAGCATTCGGTTACGCGGAGAACCATGCCACCGCCCTGCCCTATCGGGCCCTGACCGCCTCCGACTATTGCGTGGACGTGGACGGTTCGCCCTATTACAACCAGGTCGTCGACGCGAAGAAGGTCGGTGAGAAGGCCATCGCCGGCGCCACCGAGCCGATGCGCCGCGACCTTCACTTCGATGGTGACCATGCCTATCGCATTGGCTTTGTCATCGAGCACAACCCCGACGGTCGCAAGGGTGCGGGCAGTTGCATCTTCGCCCACCTGTGGAAGTCACCCACCTCGCCAACTGCCGGCTGCACGGCCATGACCGACAGCGCGATGGAACGGTTACTCGGCTGGCTCGATCCGACGAAGAAGCCGGTCTTCGTGCTGCTGCCGAAGTCCGAGTACGCACGTCTGCGCGATGCCTGGAATCTGCCGGCCCCATGACCGCCACCCATCGGATCCTCCTCGGCCTCGTCTTGGGCGCGGCGACCGGTATCGCCCTTGCGTCCTGGGCGCCCGGTGCGGCCGAGCACGTGGCAGACGCGGTGCAGCCGCTGGGAAAACTGTGGTTGAGCGCCTTGCAGATGACCGTCGTCCCCCTGGTGCTCTCGCTGGTGGTCGTTGGCGCAAACACCGCCACCGATGCCGCCGCATCCGGCCGCATCGCACGTCGCGCGATCGTGGTTTTCCTGGTCCTGCTCGCGTTGGGTGCCGCCGTGGCCGCGATCGCCGCGCCAGCCTTGTTTGCGTTGTTCCCTCACAGCGATTCGCTGACCGCGGCATTGAGCGCGGCTGGCGGCCATATGCCTGCCACCGCACCGATCGGCTGGTCCGACTGGCTCGCGGGAATCGTGCCGACCAACGCGGTCATGGCAGCGGCGCAGAGCGCGATGCTGCCGTTGGTGGTTTTCGCGATGTTCCTCGGCTTCGCCTTGACCCGCATTCCGGCGGAGCGGCGTGCATTGGCGGTGGAGTTCTTCCGCGCCATCGCCGACGCCATGATCGTCGTCGTACGCTGGGTGTTGCTGCTGGCGCCGCTCGGCGTTTTCGCGTTGATCCTCTCGGTGTGCGCGCGAGCGGGACTGCACATGCTCGGCGCGCTCGGTGTCTACGTGCTGGTGGAATGCATCGTGTACCTCATCTGCACAGCGCTGATGCTGGTCGTCGCCCGTGTCTGGGGTCATGAGTCTTTCGCCCGCTTCGCAGCCGCCATCGCACCGGCACAAGTCGTGGCCGCGAGCACGCAATCGTCGCTCGCTTCGCTGCCCGCGATGATCGAAAGTGCGGATCGTCGACTCGGTTATCCCACCGCCGTGACATCGCTGGTGCTGCCGATGGCGGTATCGCTCTTCCGGCTTACCAGCCCGGTGCAGTACATCGTCTCGGCCAGCTTCATCGCGTGGGCGTTCGGCATCGATCTGGGTGTCGCCCAGTTGGCCGCGGGAGCAACGCTGGCGGTGGTGATAAGCCTCGGCTCGGTCGGCTTGCCCGGGCAGGTCACTTTCATCGCCACCAACGTCCCCGTCGCACAGGCGATGGGCCTGCCCATCGGCCCGCTGGGAATCATGCTAGCGGTGGACACGCTTCCGGACACGCTGGCCACGCTCGGCAATGTCACCGCCGATCTCGCGGCGACCAGCGTCGTCGCCGCCCAATCCGCCAGGGACAAAGCATGAGTGAGACATCGTTCGATGTGATCGTCATCGGTGCGGGTATCGCAGGTGCTTCCGTCGCCTGGTTCCTCGCCCCGCACGCACGCGTCCTCGTGCTCGAGCGCGAATCGTTCGCGGGCTTTCACACCACCGGCCGCTCCGCGGCGCATTTCAGCGAGAGCTACGGTTCGCCACAGGTACGGGCGTTGAGCCGCGCTACGCGTCCCTTCCTCGACCATCCACCCGCCGGATTCGCCGCGCACCCGATCTTGCAGCGCCGTGGCGCGCTGGTCATCGGCAGCGCTGAGCAGTCCCAGCGCGTACGCGAGGAGTTCGATGCCGTGCGCCGCTTCACGCGTTCGCTGACCTTGCTCGACTGCGGGCAGATCGCAGCGCTCGTGCCGGTGCTTCGTCCCGAGGCCGCGAGCGTCGCCTTCTTCGAGCCGGACTCTGCCGATATCGACGTCAATGAATTGCACCAGGGATTCCTGCGTGGCGCAAAAGCGCAAGGCGTCGCCTTCCACGTCGACACGCGGGTCCATGCCATCCGCCACGAAGGACGCGAATGGATCGTCAATGACCAATGGCGCGCGCCCATCGTCGTGAACGCGGCCGGCGCATGGGCCGACGCCGTTGCCGAACTCGCCGGTGTACACACCATCGGCCTCGAACCGCGCCGCCGCTCCGCCTTCACCTTCGCCGTGCCCGACGGTGTCGATGCCTCCGCGTGGCCCTTCGTCGTCGATATCGACGAGACCTTCTACTTCAAGCCCGATGCAGGGCTACTGCTCGGATCGGCCGCAAACGCCGACCCTACGCATCCCCATGACGTGCAGCCCGAGGAGTACGACATCGCCCTGGGCATCCACCGCATCGAGGAAGCCACGACCATGACGATTCGCCGTCCCGCCCGCACGTGGGCCGGCCTGCGCAGCTTCGTCGCCGATGGCGACCTCGTTGGAGGCTTCGCATCCGACGCGCCAGGATTCTTCTGGCTCGCGGCACAGGGCGGCTACGGCATCCAGACCAGCGCCGCCATGGCGGAAGCCTGCGCATCGATGATCCTCGGCAAGCCGATGCCGGAGCACCTCGCCGAAGCAGGCATCACTGCGGACCTGTTGAGCCCCGCAAGGCTCCGCTGGTAAGCGACTAATCGGGAATCGTTACCTCGACCAACCGTTCCAGCAGGGTCAGCGACTCCTGCCAACCCAGGTAACACTGTTCGACAGGAATCACATTGGGGATGCCTTCCTGGACGATCTGCACTTCGGTGCCGCAGGAGACCGCACGCAGGTTGATCGTGGTGACCATGGTGCCCGGCAGGTTGGGATCGTCGAAGCGATCGTCATGGACGATACGTTCATTCGGAACCAGTTCCAGGTAGGTGCCACCGAAGCTGTGGCCGTTGCCCGTGGAGAAGTTGGTAAAGGTCATCCGGTATCGACCGCCGACCCGCGCGTCCAGTTCGTGCACGGTGCAGGTGAAGCCATCCGGCGGGAGCCATTTGGCATTGGCAGAGGCATCGAGGAAGGCGCGGTAGATTCGCTCCGGGGGCGAGGTAAAAATGCGAAGCAGGCGGACGGTGCCAGACATGGGAGTTTCCTGTAGCGAGGAGGAGTCCTCATTCTGCACGACGAATGGAAAAGCCGGAGATCGACATGCTCGCCAGAAAGAAAGTGACTGCGGCCCGGAGGCCGCAGCTTCTTCAAATACCCAGGCACCCGCGTAGTCAAGCTACGGGCGGGCTGCGCCATAGCATTCGGTTCGCTAACCCCACGGCAGCCCAGACCAACGAATGGCAACCACCCGGTCATTCTTCGTAGGGCGTCGTATCCGTGATGAAGAACTCAAAGTTATCCGCGTTTCGAACCGCTTTCTCTCGATCTTCCTTCGCGAACTTCTCGGCCAGCTTCCATCCGTAGCCATAGTCGGACGTACCTGGGTAGAAGGCGTTGAAGTGAGTGTACTCATGAGCCATCGTTCCGACCTGGGACCCATACGCATCGAACTGCGGCAACGTGAAGAACTTCTCGCACAAGTACATGGTAAACGTCGAATCGACTTCGACGTGGGCCGGCGTTTCAGGGCCAAACCCCGGGCATCCACAGCGAAATTCCTGCTCGGCCCCAAGGGCGCGCTTAACTGTCGCAACCATCGTTTCGAACACGCGAGCGTTATTGTTAAGGCCCCAACCGTCACTGTAGATTTCCGGTTCTGAATTGTCATGACTTCCAAACCAGCGCGTGTATCGGGGATGCGGTTTGAAGATGTAGTGAAGATCTCCACCTTCCCATGAGCCAACGTAACTCGCTCGCATGAAAGATTCGGCCGCCGTCACGCGGTGGGACATGGCAAGCCTGGCGCGTGCGATCGTATCCTTTTGCTGAGCGCTGCACTTCAATTCGTCATCAGCCAATGATTTCTTTGCAGAACTGACGAACTCAGCGAACGAGATGGATACGACGTCTGAGGCGGCGCTCGACTGAACAGGATGAATGAACGGCGCACGCTCAGCCGCCGACACTACGTCCGGGTCTGGCTCCCTGTCGAGCGGGAGTATGTATTTAACTTTGTATACTGAGTTTGACCGAAACCGATATTCCGGTGCCAGGTCGACTTCCTTTTCCAACACTTCGCCGGGATAGATTGTCTTGAAGGAGCTCATCGTGAGACGACCCGGGTTCACCCAGGTACCACGGTATGAGACCTCGTTCCCTGCATCATCCGACACGTGAAACATCGATCTCGGAAGTCGACCGCCAGATTCGACAAAGGGCGTATCCCACTTCATGATCGAAACGGGCGTGTCACCCGTGTTCTCGATTCGCACGGCTACCAAGGCCGGGCGTAAGGGATCGCGAACGGCAGGCGTGCTCAGGCTTACTTCGACGTGCCCGTCTGCAAAGGCAGTGGATGGCGCCGCAAGTGATGACGTCCCCAGACACAGTGCTGCGAGAAGTGTGCGATTTCGCTTCGACACGGCCGTCTCCTTCTTGTTTTAGGTGTTCAACAAGTTAGGGATGAGCGATGCGGGTGACTACGCGATTATTCTGAATAATGTGGCGGGTTTTGAGTGACTCGATTGGCTGGCGCGCAGCCGCGGGATCGCCGATAAATCGGCTCCTACATGACCGCTGAGGCGGCTCCCACAGTAGACGGCGGGCATAAAAAAACCGCGGCCCGGGGGCCGCGGTTTTCGTCACTCGCCGAAGCGGGTGGGTATTACTTCATCAGACCGGCGAGGGTCTTGCCGAGGTCGGCCGGCGACTTGACCGTGGTCACGCCTGCCTTCTCGAGGGCGGCGAACTTGGCTTCCGCCGTGCCCTTGCCACCGGAGATGATCGCACCGGCGTGGCCCATGCGCTTGCCCGGAGGAGCCGACGCGCCGGCGATGAACGAGACGACCGGCTTCTTGACGTACTGGCTGATGAACTCAGCGGCGTCTTCTTCGGCGCTGCCGCCGATTTCGCCGACCATGATGATGCCTTCGGTCTGCGGATCGTCCTGGAACAGCTTCAGGCAGTCGATGAAGTTCAAGCCGTTGATCGGGTCGCCACCGATGCCGATGCAGGTGGACTGGCCGAGGCCTTCGTTCGTGGTCTGGAACACGGCCTCGTAGGTGAGGGTGCCCGAGCGCGAAACGATACCGACCTTGCCCGGCTTGTGGATGTGACCCGGCATGATGCCGATCTTGCACTCACCCGGGGTGATGACGCCCGGGCAGTTCGGACCGACGAGCACGACGTCCGGGTGCGACTTGAGCACGTTCTTCACGCGCATCATGTCGAGCACCGGAATGCCTTCGGTGATCGTGACGATGATCTTGATGCCACCAGCGATGGCTTCGAGGATCGAGTCGGCAGCGAACGGAGGCGGCACGAAGATCACCGACGCGTCGGCGCCGGTCTGGTCGACCGCGTCACGCACCGTGTTGAAGACCGGCAGGTCGATGTGCTCGGAACCACCCTTGCCCGGCGTGACACCGCCGACGACCTTGGTGCCGTATGCAATCGCCTGCTCGGCGTGGAAGGTACCCTGCTGTCCGGTGAAACCCTGGACGAGGACCTTGGTGTTCTTGTTGATCAGGACGCTCATTTAAATATGCTCCTCAGGCCGCTGCGGCCACGGCCTTCTGGGCCGCATCGTTAAGATCGTCGGCCGGCGTGATCGCCAGGCCCGAGTTGGCCAGGAGCTTGCGACCTTCATCGACGTTCGTACCCTGCAGGCGCACGATCACCGGGATCTGCAGACCCACTTCCTTCACCGCGGCGATGATGCCTTCGGCGATCAGGTCGCAGCGCACGATACCGCCGAAGATGTTGACCAGGATGGCCTTCACCTTGTCCGACGAGAGGATCAGCTTGAACGCCTCGGAGACGCGCTCCTTGGTGGCACCGCCGCCGACATCGAGGAAGTTGGCCGGCTCACCGCCTGCCAGCTTGATGACGTCCATCGTGGCCATGGCCAGACCGGCGCCGTTGACCATGCAGCCAATCGTGCCGTCCATCGTGACGTAGTTGAGGTTGTGCTGGACGGCAGCCGCTTCGGCGGCGTCTTCCTGCGTCAGGTCGCGCATCGCTGCGAGGTCGGCGTGGCGGAACTCGGCGTTGTCGTCGGAGTTGACCTTGCCATCGAGGGCGGCGAGGTTGCCGTCTTCGAGGATGGCGAGCGGGTTCAGCTCGACCAGGGCGAGGTCCTTCTCGTTGAACAGCTTGTACAGGCCAAGCATGATCTTGACGAGCTGACCGACCTGCTTCGGATTCAGGTCCATCTTGAACCCGAGTTCGCGGCACTGGTACGGCTGGAGGCCTTCGACGAAGTCCACCTGGAAAGTGTGGATGTCTTCGGGCGTTTCGGCGGCCACCTGCTCGATGTCGACGCCACCGTGCTTGGAGGCGATGAACGAGATCGACTTGGTGTCACGATCGGTGAGGATCGAGAGATACAGTTCCTTCGCGATGTCGGTCGCGTCGGTGACCAGCACCAGGTTCACCGGCAGCGCACGGCCGGCCGACTGGTACGTTTCCATGTTCGTACCGAGCATGCCCTTGGCGGCAGCGCGGACGTCATCGAGGCTGCGGCAGAACTTGACGCCACCGGCCTTGCCGCGACCGCCGGCATGGATCTGGGCCTTTACCATCCACTGCGAACCACCAAGGTGCTTGGCGGCGTCGACAGCAGCATCGGGAGAGTTGGCAACCTTGCCCGGCGGCACGGCGATGCCGTACTTGGCGAACAGTTCTTTAGCCTGGTACTCGTGGAAATTCATTCGATACCTCGAGCGAACGGGAGAAACATGTGGACGCGTGCAGGCCGTGAACGGCGCGCACGGGGATGGGGGGATGGAGCGATTGCGCAAGTTTCACGCAATACGGCCGCGTATTTTCCCGGAAGGCGCCCCGGATGGAAAGGGGCGCCGCCGCATTGGCGCTGTGACGCGCCCCAGGAGGCCCTTTCTACGCCGGCAGCGCGTGTTGCCGCTGGCGCGCCGCCACCTATACTGGGCGTCATCCAGGCCCCGGGGGCCCCGGCGGAGAAGTACCCACGTGTCCACGCCCGCTTCGACGATAGCCGCCCGGCCGACGGTGAGTCAGGCCACCGCCCGCCACGAACTGTTCTTTTTCAACTACTTCCGACTCGGGCAGGCAGCGGTCTACACGGCATTGGCGTTTCATCCGGAGCACCTGAACTGGCCGAACCTGCCAGAACCGCTGTTCGCCCGTCTGTTCGCGCTGGCCTACCTGCTGGCCGCCCTGGTCATGGTGGCCCGCACCCGGCAGTCGCTGAATCGGCCGGTCCTGATCGTCTCGATTGGCCTGTCGCTGGACATCGCGGCCGCCCTGCTCGCCCTGATGCTCATGCACGACGTGCGCATGGGGGTGGCGATGATGCTGGCGGTAAACCTGGCCACGGGCGCCCTGTTGCTGCCGTTCCGGCTATCGATGTTCTTCGCCGCCATGGCTACCCTGGGCATGCTTGGCCACTCCTTCTTCGACCTGACCGACGCCACCTTGCCGGACCGCGAGCTGGCCGAGTACGGCCTGTTCGGTGCCGCTTACTTCGCCTGCACCTCGCTGTGCTACGTGCTCGGCCGCAACATCCGCGCCTCCGAGGCGCTGGCCGAGCAGCGCGGCATCGACCTGGCCAACTTGTCCCAGGTCAACGAGCTGATCATCCGCCGCATGAAGACCGGCGTATTGCTCGTCGACGAGGGCAATCGCATCCACCAGCTCAACGAGTCGGCCTGGATGCTGATGGGCAATCCCTCGGCGGACCAGCGCGACCTGGGTACCCTGGCGCCTGAGCTGTCGCGGCGCCTCTATCACTGGCGCACATCCGGCAAGCTGGATGAGAGCGCCACCATGCTGGCCGACGGCACGCCGGAAGTGATCCCACGCTTCTCCCGGCTGGCACCGAACGACGACTCGCACGTGCTGATCTTCCTCGACGACACCTCGCTGGTCTCCCGCCGTGCCGAGGAGCTCACGCTCAGCTCGCTGGGCCGCCTGTCGGCATCGATTGCCCATGAAATCCGCAACCCGCTGGCGGCGATCCACTACTCGGCGCAGTTGCTCGCCGAATCCACCGACATGAACGACACCGACCTGCGCATGGTCGAGATCATCAACAACCACTGCTCGCGCCTCAACGAGATCATCGAGAACATCCTGCAGCTGTCGCGCCGTGAGCGCTCGCGCCCGGAAACCCTCGATCTGAGCCAGTGGGTGCACCACTTCGTCACCGAGTACCGCCAGGGTAACGACCTGGGCTCGGACATCCTGCGCGCCGTGTCCGGCGGCGAGCCCGTAGCCGCGGTCGCCGATCCCCAGCACCTCCAGCAGGTCATCTGGAACCTCGTCCAGAACGCCCTGCGCTATGGCCGCCTGCCTGGTGAGCCGGCCCGCGTGATGTTGGTGGCACGCCATTCCGAAGTGGGCATTCCCATCCTGGAGGTGATCGATCGCGGCCCCGGGATCCCTCCCAAGGTCGCGGCGCAGATCTTCGAACCCTTCTTCACCACGCACGAATACGGCACGGGACTGGGCCTTTACCTGGCCCGCCAGATGACCGAAGCCAACCAGGCGGCACTGGAGTACGTGCGCGTGGCGGGCGGCGGCAGCTGCTTCCGGATCAGTCTCACACCGCCGGCCCGCAGCACCTCCGCCGCACCCGTGGCGGCACGGGCGTGAACAGCGCCCTTTGCTCCCGGGTCCCAGGCGGTTACATTGGGAACATTCACCGAAGCCTTCGGACCCAATGAGCAAGCAGACCGTTCTGGTCATCGACGACGAGCGGGACATCCGTGAGTTGCTGACCATCACCCTCGGTCGAATGGAACTCGACGTCGACGCCGTGGGGAGCGTCAACGAAGCGCGGAGCGCACTCGCCAATCGTCGTTACGACCTGTGTTTCACCGACATGCGGCTACCCGACGGTAGCGGCCAGGAAATCATCGAGCTGATCGCGGCCAACCACCCGGACATGCCGGTGGCGATGATCACTGCCTACGGTAATGTCGACGCGGCCGTGAACGCACTCAAGGCGGGCGCCTTCGACTTCGTTTCCAAGCCGGTGGACATCCACCTGCTGCGCCGCCTGGTTCGCACGGCCCTGAAGCTTTCCGAGGAACGTAAGGCCGAGGCCGGCAACAAGGGGGCCCCGGGTGCCGACCGATTGATCGGCGATTCGCCGGCCATGGCTGAAGTGCGCTCGAAGATCGCCAAGCTCGCCCGCAACCAGGCCCCGGTGTACATCGGTGGCGAATCGGGCGTGGGCAAGGAGCTGGTCGCCCGACTCATCCATGAGCTGGGACCGCGCGCGCCCGGTGCCTTCGTGCCGGTGAACTGCGGCGCGATTCCGTCCGAACTGATGGAAAGCGAGTTCTTCGGCCACCGCAAGGGCAGCTTCACCGGTGCCCACGTCGACAAGGAAGGGCTCTTCCAGGCGGCCCAGGGCGGCACGCTGTTCCTCGACGAAGTGGCCGAACTACCGCTGCACATGCAGGTGAAACTGCTGCGCGCGATCCAGGAGAAGGCCGTTCGGCCCATCGGCGGACGCGACGAGATCCCTGTCGACGTGCGCATCCTCTCGGCCACACACAAGAATCTCGCCGCACTGGTCGAGGAAGGCCTGTTCCGACAGGATCTGTTCTACCGCATCAACGTGATCGAACTGCGTGTGCCGCCGCTGCGCGAACGGCGCGGTGACGTGCCCGCGCTCGCCGAGTTCATCTTGCGCCAGCTAGCCATGGAGTCCGGCGGATCGCCGGGTCGACTGCGCGCGGACGCGCTCGCGGCGTTGGAGGCCTACCAGTTCCCCGGCAACGTGCGCGAACTGGAGAACATCCTCGAACGCGCGATGGCCATGTGCGAAGGCGACACCATTGAAGCCGATGACTTGATGCTGCCGCAGCGCGCCGCGACGGCGACATCGGCGCCGGCCCTGCCGGGTGTGCCGGACGCGGTCACGGTAAGCGCGGGCACACCTGCACCTCGTGTCGCTGCCACTGACGGCTCGCTGGAGGATTACATCTCCAACATCGAGCGCGACACGATCATCAAGGCGCTCGAAGAGTCGCGTTACAACAAGACGGCGACGGCAAAGAAGCTCGGCATTACCTTCCGTGCGCTGCGCTATAAATTGAAGAAGCTCGGCATCGACTGACGTCGAGCCCAGATGCGAACTGACGCCTCCACCACCCCCTAGGTGCGCAGCGAGGCGTCCGCCATCTACCCGGTCACTTTGCAGGCTTGGCCGCCTGATCCGTCACCGCTTTGCACGACGCATATTCGTCACGCGTGAGCTTGGAATCGTGGTCCGCGTCGCATGACTTGAGGATCTTCGCGACGTTGTCTGGATAGACCATGATCTCAGGCAAGGTCACGATGCCGTCCTTGTCCTTGTCGATCTCGTCGAAACTGGGCAACGTGGGCTTGCTCTGCGGTGGCGAAGCAAACGCCGTTCCGGCGAAAGCCAGGAAAAGAAACGAAGAAAGGGCAAGACGGGCGCTAACAGCGTTCATGACAAGGCTCCTGTCAAACGGATGTCTACTGCCGATGCGTCGGTCGACGCCGCGCCACCCTGGGGCGCGCCTGTACTATGCGCTGCTTCCGCCCTTGCTTCAACGCGGACTCCGGCAGGGCCACGGGCCCCGCCCTAACGCGAGCGCAGGGCTGCTCGAAGCTTTTCCCACTGACGAGCCCTCCAGTAGCGATAGACGCGATACCCAGCGATCCCCAGGCCCCAGTAAAGCGCCACGGCCATCACGGCGTTGAGCACCAACCAGAGGGCGAGCATCGGATCCCGTGGGTAATCGAGATCGGGTGACGGCAGCCCGAGCCACGGCGTGATGAACAGGGGCACGTGCATGACCGCACGGAAGACCTCGAACGGGATACCCCCGACACACCTTGGATAAACACATGAGGTCTGTAGTGCCAGCAGCATCGTCGATGCCACGAAGTGCAGCAACGAAGCGCCGACAAAACAGGCGATGCGTGTATTGCGCACCATGCGCTGCTGCGTGTCGTCTACTTTCTTTCCGTCATCCCGGTACATCGCGTTCCCCACGTCTCGATGGATGTTTCGCGGCGGCGCCGGAAACACGTCTCGGTTGACGTTACGGAGAGAATGGGCGCATCGAAATGGAAGGATTCTGAAAAATCAGGCAGATTTTGCGAAGGAAGGTCCGTCGCGACTACCGGGGAAAGGTGACCACGGTGTCGCTCAGGGGCAACTGGCCCATGCCTTGCTGCTCCCTCGCCGGCTTCCACCGTTCGCCCATGCCGAACAGCTGTCCTTCGCTCTCCGGGCCGAAGCTGTCCACGTTGTCGAATACGTAGGGCACGCCTTCGGACCCCTCGAAGGTAGCGGCGTTCGCTACCTGGAAATGGAGATGCGGCGCGGCGGAGCTCCCGGACTGACCGAGCGCGCCGATCACCTGGCCGCGTGTGACGACCTCACCGACCTTCACCGCAACACTTCCGCGCTTGAGGTGCGCATAGCCGGCGAAATTGCCGCCACCCAGGTCGATGACGACGTAGTTGCCGAACAGGCCGTCGAGCGACAGCGATGCCGACTCCGGCTGACCTTCCAGCGGCTTGTGCTCTTCCTGCCCGTCGCGCGCGGCGACAACGGTACCGTTGCCAACCGCGAGCACCTCAGCGCCATAACCGAACCAGTCCGAATACGTCGTGGCGTGGATGTCCTTGACTGGCTTGAACGCGCGACCGTGCTTGTCGATCCCGACGAAGTCGATCGCGAAGCGCTGAGGAATCGTCAGCATGCCGTTCACCGCGACCAGGCTGCCCCAGTGATGGGAATGTGCGTTGCCCGGCCCCTCGTGGGCCAGCCAGCGACCTCCCTTCAGCGGTGCACCGAGGTGAAGGAGCGCGCGCTCGGACACAGCGACCAGCACGCCATCCACGCGACTCGCCCGCCCCTTCTCGTCAGTAAACGCAATGCGGTGACGCAGCGTATGCGGTGACACGCCCTTAGGCAGCGTGATCCAGACGAACAGCGTGCCGCGCTTACCCGTGTCGATGCCCGCCGGCTTGCCCTCGTCGGGCACGGGCCGGATCGCCGCGTCCACGCCGGCTTCGTCCAGATGAAGGAGTACACGGCCCGTCTCGTCGATAACCTCGAGCGACTCCGGCCGCAACGTTCCGGTATCACCGTAGACATTGGTGACCTGCAGCTCGTAGGCGAGGTGCGTGGCACCGTCACTCCCGGCAAAGGGTAAAGGCGCGAATGGGATCCTGGCCTCCACGGGAGCCGGCGCGTCCGTCGCCAGAACGGGCACGGCAATCCATGCCAAACCCGCGATCAGAACGATCCTCTCCGCGGTTCTGCGGAACTGCAAATGTCTCATTCGTCCGTCCCCTCAGTGCATCGCCTATTTAGCACGTAGCATTCTGAATGCAAAACCGGCACGTCCTGAAGTTAGCGCCGGAAATCCATGAAAAGTTGGGCGAAAGGTCTCGTCGCCGAAACCGCCCAACTCACTGGAGCGGGGAATCATCTTTCGCTAAGGTGACAAGAGGCTCGATTGAGCCAGACCCGAAGGACCATCAGCCAGGGAGTGGAATCATGGAACCCATCGCCGACAACGCGATCGTAGTCATCACGTTCGATACAGAACACGTGCGTGCCGGTGTGGCCGGAGAAAACACGCCGAGAGTTGTCTTTGAAACTCCAGTGGGCATGACCGACGCGACTGGAAGAGTCATCTCCCAAAGCCAGATGAAGAGCACAGTCTCCCGGGTCTTCAAGGATCTCGCCCTCGAATCGGGCATCCATCCGGTCCTGGTGACGTGCGTCGCCAACGACACGTCGGCGTATCTAGAGGCATTGTCTGATTGGATGTTCAATGAGCTCGACGTCCCGGCCATGTCCATGGCAAGCGATAGCTTTCTTGCGATTACCGCGCAGGCAGACGGCGGGAACGGACTCGTTGTCCACTTCGCTGGCACCGGCGCCCGCTCAACGTGTGTACTGGACGATCGATCCCGAGCGTTTTCCGTCAAGTCCTTCTCTTCTACAAACGTGGACGAAATTGCTAGTGGCGTCAATGCGTCCATGCAAGTTGTGTCAGAGACAACGCTGCTATGTGCCCACATTTTACTTATAGGGGATGTCCCGCCAGCGTTGCCAGCGGCCCTGAAGTCGGCGCTCATCAAGCTGGTTCCGGGCGACACCGTCCTCAACCTGATCGTGCTCCCGGAACCGCAATCCGCGGTCTGGCGAACAGCGTCCTCCCATGCAGCGGCGCCAGGCTTCGAGCAGCGACTGATAACCAGGCAAGAGTACGATGAGAACGGTTTTGTGAGTACGCAGCGTTATTGCGCTCAATGAGCTTAGGCGTTGACCCCCAGGACTAGCCGCCGCTGGCTTCCAGCGCCTCGCGCACCTTCCGCAACAACGCCTTCGACTGGATCGGCTTGTCGAGTATGTAGAGGTGATCGAGCTGCGGGAGTTCGTCGAGATTGGGCGGCTTGTCCGGGCGAGCGAGAAGCAACACCGCGCCGGTATAGCCATGGTCCAGCAACGCGGCGAGCGTGCGTACGCCGGTGAAAAGGTTCATATCCGCATCCATGACGACGAGGTCGGGCACGCCATGCGCTTCGATCCACTGCAGCGCCGCCGTGCCGCTCTGGCTGGCGCCGGCCTGGTAGCCGTACGCGTCGAGCGTGTCCGACAGCAATGAGAGCTGCACGGCTTCCTCGACGACAACGAGTACGCGCTCGGCTTCGCCCTGCAGGCTCGACTCCATGACCAGCGGTTCGGCGTCGACGCCCTCTTCCGGATTGAGCGGCAGGTAAAGATGGAACTGCGTGCCTTCACCGAGCTTGCTGCGCACACGCATCAAGCCACCGTGACTGGCGACGATGCGCTTGCAAGAGAGCAGCCCAAGGCCCGTACCCAGTTCCTTGGTCGTGAAGAAGGGCTCGAAAAGGCGCTGCAGGACTTCCGGCGTCATGCCGGCGCCGGTGTCGATCACCGACAACCGGAGATAGCGGCCCGGCGCGGGTTGTTCGCCTTCGACGAAGAAATCCTCGGGCAGGTTCGCCTGCGCCGTCTCCACTTTCAGGTGGCCGCCGTCCGGCATGGCCTGAATGGCGTTAAGGCAAAGGTTGAGCAGGCACTGCTGCAATTCGGTGTGATTGCCTTCGAAGGCGACGTCGGCATCGAAGATGTCCACGTTCATCTCGATCGAACGCGGCACGCTGCCCTGCATCAGCAGCTTGAGCGCTTCGAGAAGCGCGCCCAGGCGCACCTGCTCGGCGCGCCGTGCGCCACGCGCGAACGAGAGCATCGAGGAGACCATTTCCAGGCCGCGACGGCCGCAATCACGCACCAGTGCACCAAGGCGCGCCAGCCGCGGATCATCGGCATAGTCTTCGAGCGTGTCGCCGGCGAGCAGGAGCGGCTGCAGCAGGTTGCGCAGATCGTGGCTGAGTCCACCGGCCAGCAAGGCCAGGCTCTCGAAACGCTGCGCGCGGATCAGCTCGAGCTCCGCCCGGGCACGCGCGCGTTGCTCTTCGGCCTCGCGCAGTGCGCGGCGCACGGCGGATGCCAGGCGCGCCGTGTTCTGCTTGAGGATGTAATCGGTGGCGCCGTTGCGCAGCGCGACGATCGCCGCTTCTTCGCCCAGTGTCGCCGAGATGAAGATGAAGGGTATCTCGGCACTACGCTCGCGAAGGATCTGCAGTGCGCGCTCGCCACTGAAGGAGGGCATGCTCAGATCGGACAACACGATGTTCGGCTCGAAGGTGTCGAGCGCGGCGGTGAACGCCGGCTCGTCGTCGACCAGCATGACTTCGTATTCGAGTCCGTCCTGGTCGAGCTCGGTCAGCACGAGCTCGGCATCGAGGGGGTTGTCCTCGACCTGAAGGATTCTGACTTTGGTGTCGTACCCGCCCATGTTATGCCCGTACACCCCTTGATTGACTGGTTACTCGCCGTCCGGGCGCTGATTGAGCACGGCCCAGAAATGGCCGAGCGTCTGCACCGCGGTGAAAAACTGCTGCACGTCCACCGGCTTGAGCACGTAGGCATTCACGCCCAGATCCCAGCTGCGTGCCAGGTCGCTCTCCTCGCGCGAGGAAGAAAGGATGACCACCGGCAGCCGCTTCCACTTTTCTTCGGTGCGCAGCTGCTTGAGGACTTCCAGGCCATCCATGCGCGGCATCTTGATGTCGAGCAGGATCACCGAGGGATCGCCTTCGGCGCGATCGGCATACTGACCACGGCGATACAGCCAGTCGAGGCACTCTACGCCGTCCTCGACATGGACTACGGGATTGGCGAGCTTGGCTTCGCGAAGCGCATCGATGGCCATTTCGGCGTCGGCCATCGAATCTTCGACGAGGAGGATGGTGCGCAGGTCGCGCTTGTTCATGTGTCACCCATTCTGGAGCCCGGAACATCCGAGGCCGGCAAGGAAAAGTGGAAAGTGGCGCCGTTATCGGGCTCGCCTTCAGCCCAGGTGCGGCCGCCATGGCGCGCGATGATGCGCCGTACATTGGCAAGGCCGATGCCATTACCGGGGAATTCGGAAGCGCGGTGCAGGCGCTGGAATACGCCGAACAATTTGCCCGCGTATTGCATGTCGAAACCGGCGCCGTTGTCGCGGACGGCGAATTCGTAGTCACCGGCCGGCGTGCGGTCGAGGGTCACCTCGATCTGCGCTCGCTCCCGGTTGCCTGTGTACTTCACGGCGTTGCCCAAGAGGTTCTGCCACACCGTACGCAACATGTTCTCGTCGCCGATCACCATCGGCAAGGGCGTGACCTTCCAGTCGATACGGCGGTCGCGCGCGTCGGTTTCGACCAGGGCGCGGGCTTCCTCGACCAGGGATTGCATGTCGACAGGCTGGAGCCTCAAGGCACCGCGACCCAGGCGCGAGAAGACGAGCAGATCGTCGATGAGCTGCGCCATGCGTCGCGACGAACTGCTGATCACGTCGATATAGTGCCTCGCGCGCTCGTCGGCCTTGTCGCCAAGGTGGGTTTCGAGCTTGCCGGCGAAACCGGAGATATGACGCAGCGGCGCGCGCAGGTCATGCGACACGGAGTAACTGAAGGCTTCGAGCTCGCGGTTGACGTCCGAGATCTGCTCCACCTTCCCTTCGAGCTGGCGGTTCAGTTCGCTGACCTTCTGCTCGACCAGGGCACGCGCGGTGATGTCGCTGACCGTGAGCAGCAGGGCCGGCGCGGTGCTTTCGGGCTGTTCGATGCGACGGGCATTGATCACCACGAATCGGTCGATGCCATCGACGGTACGTTGCGTGAGCTCGTAGTCCCAGAGTTCGCGATCGCGGGTAAGCACGTCCGAGAGGCGTTGCAACAGCGCGGGATCCTTCCAGGCTCCGTGGCCGATGTCTTCCAGGGGCAGGTTGTGATCCTTCTCGGCGTCGTAGCCGTAAACCTCGGCGAAGGCGGCATTGACCAGCAGGCTTCGCAGGTGGCCGTCGAGCATGGCAATGGGCTCGCGTACGGCCTGCAGGATCAGCTGCGAGCGCTGCACGGCCTGGGCCACGCGCGACTCCGCGGCAAGACGGATCGCGATCTGTCGCTCTGACACGAACACCACGATGCCGAGCAGGGTGATCTGCGCCAGGGCGGCTACCAGGAGCACGATGCGATTGTTCGACGCGAGTTCCTGGGCCGTGTGACGGCGTGCATCCAGCAACTTCGACTCTTCGCCCAGTATTTCCCGGACCTGGTCGCGGAATGGGAAGAGCCGACGGGAATCTTCCATGGTGGCGAACGCGCCTGCGCGGTCACCGGCCTGCAGCTGCTGCATGGCCTTTTCGAACATGCCGATGCGCCCATTGGCGATCGACTCCAGGCCACCCAGGCGGGTGAGCTGCTGTGCGTTATCACGCATCATCTCGCGCAGGCTGGCGACCAGGCCGGGGAGCATCTTGCGCGGGGCCTCGATGCGCATGCTGAGGTCAGGTGCGTCGGGTCCACCGGCCACACGTGTGTACACCGCCGCCTCGCCGCTGCGCAGGATGGCGTCGAGCTGGTAAACGGTGGCCTTGATCTCCGCCGTGTGGGTGACCCAGTCACGCGAGTTGAGGGCGTCCTCGGAACTCGAGCGGGTGACCACATAAGGCAACGCAACGATGACGAGCACGGCCACGAGCAAGCCTGCGAGACGCCAACGCCATCCGGTACGGAACATCATGCTGCCGTCATCCCCGCGACGATTCCTGCCCTTGAAGGACCCTCATTGTAGACGCCGGGCGCCTCGCTTCGGTGATTGGACATGACAGGACCTCGGACACGATGACGGGTGCGCCGTCCTGCCCCGTGCGCCGCCCCGTGGGGCGGCGGATACGGATAGGGAAAGGCGCACCGTCCAGATGGAGTCGTGCTTAATGCCCAAGGGCCCGTGAAGGCCCTGTGACGGGTCCTTACGGCGCGGAAGGCGTCATCGAGTACGGCAGCGAGGCCGGTGACTGGCCCCAGGTTTTCGCCGGCTCGGCCTGCATGGTGAAGTGCAGTTCGCCACCGGCGACGATTTCCTCGTGGCGCACGAAGGTACGGTCCAGCGGCTGCCCGTTGAGGGTCACCTTGCCGATGTACGGATGCTTCGCGTCCAGGTGGTCGGTCGAAACGACGAAGTGCTTGCCGCCCGGCAGGTTGAGCGTGGCCTTCTCGATGAAGGGACGGCCGATCACGTACTGATTGCTGCCCGGTGCCACGGGATAGAACCCCAGCGCGGTGAAGATGTACCAGGCCGACATCTGGCCAAGGTCGTCGTTACCCACCAGCCCTGTCGGCGTTGGCGTGTACTGCGTCTGCATGATCTGCACCAGGCGCTCCTGGGTCTTCCAGGGCTGGCCGGCATAGTCGTACAGATAGGCCACCTGATGGCTCGGCTCGTTGCCATGCGCATACCAGCCGATCAGGCCGGTGATGTCCTCGACATGGGCGAAGGATTTCGGATCGACCTTGGCGTCAAACACCGAATCCAGCTTCTTGACGAAGGCCTCCTTACCGCCGAGCGCCTCGATCAGACCCGCGACGTCCTGCGGCACGTACCAGGAATACTGCCAGGCGTTGCCTTCGGTGTAGTCGCTGCCGTAGCCGGCCGAGGAGGGATCGAACGGCTCACGGTAGTTGCCGTCGCTCTTGCGCGCACGCAGGAAGCCGGTCTTCGTGTCGAAGCTGTTCTTCCAGTTGCCGGCACGCTTGGTGAAGGTCGCGGCGACATCGTCCTTGCCCATCGCCTTGGCCATCTGCGCCAGCGACCAGTCGTCGAACGCATATTCGACCGTCTTCGAGGCCGCTTCCGGCTGGCGATCGATCGGCACGTAACCCAGCTTCATGTAATCGTCGATGCCGCCGTAAGGGCCGTACGTGGCACTGGCCACCATGGCCTCGAGCGCGGCATTGGCGTCGTAGCCGCGGATGCCCTTCATGTACGCATCGGCGATGACCGGCACGGCGTGATAGCCGACCATGCACCACGTCTCCATGCCCTGGTAGGCCCAGATCGGCAGGATGCCGAAGGGGCTGGACTGACGCGCGGCAATCAGCGAGCTGACGAAGTCGTTGCTCTTGGCCGGCTGCAGCAGGGTCATCAACGGCTGCTGCGCGCGATAGACGTCCCACAGCGACCATGTCGAATAGAAGTCGAATCCCTTGGCGGTATGCACCTGGTTGTCCGGCCCACGGTATTGGCCATTGACGTCCATGGACAGGCTGGGCGAGATCATCGAGTGATAGAGGGCGGTGTAGAAGGTCTTGCGGGTTTCCGCCGGGGCCTTCAGATCGACCGTCGACAAAGCCTTCTCCCAGCTCTGCCGGGCCTCGGCACGGCGGGCATCGAAGTCGAAGCCTTCGCCGTCCTTGTCGAGGTTGGCGATGGCGTTGTCCTCGCTCACCGACGACACGGCCACCTTGACGATCAGCGGCTTTGCCAGGTCGCCAAAATCGAACACGCCCTCAAGGGCGCGCCCCGTCATCGCATCGACGTCCTCGGCACGGTTGCCCGGGCCACTGAAGCCCTTGTAGGGAACGGCGGTCTCGCGATTTTTCAGGCTGCGCGAGGCCATGGGCTGGTTGAAGCGCATGGCGAAATAAAGCTGACGGCCGGGCGCCCAGCCACGCGTGGTGCGGCCACCGGTGACGGTGCCGTCGCTACGCACACGCAGGCTCGACCAGAGCACTTTGCCCTCGTAGTCGTAGATGCTCGGACGCAGGTCGAGCAGCAGGTGGGCCGGCTTGCCCTTGGGGAAGGTATAGCGATGCCAGCCCACGCGGGCACCGGCGGTCAGCTCGGCGCGGACGTCGTAGTCGGCCAGTGTGACGGCGTAGTACCCTGCTTCCGCTTTCTCGCTCTTGTGGTCGAACCGCGAGCGATAGCCGCTACCAGGCTGGTCGGGGGAGCCGGGATCCAGCTTCACGTCGCCGGCAATGGGCATGACGAGTACGTCGCCCAGGTCGGAATGGCCGCTGCCGGAGAAGTGCGTATGGGAGAAACCCAGAATGCTCGAGTCGCCGTACTGATAGCCGGCGGCCCATTTGTACGCGTGCTTGACGTCCGGCATCGCCGTGTCCGGCGAGAGCTGGATCATGCCGAACGGCACGGTAGCGCCCGGGAAGGTATGGCCATCCCCACCCGTGCCGATCATCGGATCGACAGCGGCGTAGGCGGGCGAGCCGCCCTTGTCACTGGAGGCCCCCACGGCGAGCGCCGGCAGGGCAAGGCACAGGGCGGCGGCCAGCAGGCCGCGGCGCAAACGGATGGTGCTCGACATCGGTGGTTCCCCTCGGGTGGACGCGTTTCGAGTGGTCACGAACATTTGGATCGTGACAAACAGACCGAAAGTAGCAAAGATGCCGCAGACTCGCATGTTGCAGTGCGTGATGCATCCCTTTCGCCACCGCGCGATGATCGCCCGGTTTAGATCGTTTGAAGGAGCCATGATGCCGAGGATCACCCCGCAGCGCCGCAAGGTCACACTCGCCGATATCGCCCTGGGTTGCGATGTATCGCGGGCGACCGTGTCGCTTGTGTTGCGTGGCAGCCCCCTGGTCAATTCTGCCACCCGCGCCCGGGTCGAGGCCGAACTGAAACGCCAGGGCTATGTCTACAACCGTGCCGCAGCCAACCTGCGCAGGCGTACGTCCTCCAGCATCGGCCTGGTCGTGAACGACCTGGGCAACCCCTTCTTCGCCGAATTCGCCGCCGGGGCCGACGAAGCCCTGGCCAGCGCCGGTTACGTCACCCTGCTCGGCAATACCGGCGAATCGCCGGAGCGCCAGCAAGCCGTCCTGAATTCCCTGGTTGAACATGGGCCGGCCGGCATCATTCTTTCGCCGGCCGAAGGCAGCGAGGGCGAGCGCGTGCTGGCTGCCGTCGGCATGCACACGCCGCTGCTGGTGTTCAACCGGGAGCTGCCCGACGACGACGGCACCCATCGCTGGGACACCCTGGAGATGGACAACGAGCACGGCGCCCGCCTGGCCACCGAACACCTCATCGGCCTGGGCCACCAGCGCATTGCCTTCTTTGGCGGCCATCGCGAGTCGAGCTCGGTGGAGCAGCGTCGCCGCGGCTACGCCAGCGCCATGGGCGCCGCCGGCCTGAAGGTGGATCCCGCATGGATGATCGAAAGCGCCCCCACCCGCCTGGAAGCGGCACGCCAGACCGGTGCGCTGTTCGCGCGCGATCCCGCGCCCACGGCGGCGGTTTGCTACAACGACGCCGTCGCGCTGGGCCTTATGCTTGGCCTGACCAAGCGGGGCCGGCGCCCGGGCGAGGATTTCGCCCTGACCGGCTTCGATGATGTCGCCGAGGCCTCGGTGTGCGTGCCACCCCTGACCACCGTCGCGGTCGATCCGCGCGGCCTGGGCCGGCGCAGCGCCGAACTCATTCTGGAAAGACTTCGCAATCCCGAGACGGACACGGCTTCTACTATCGCGCCCGTCCGGCTGGTCGTTCGCGAAAGCAGCTGCCCGCCGTCCTCCCCCTGAAACCACCACTGGAGCGCCCCATGGCTACCGCTTCCACGCCATTGCCCAACTCGTCGAACTCGACGGGCGCCGGCGACACCCGTTACACCTATTTCCCGCTCGCGCTTGGTGTGATGACCACGATCTTCTTCATGTGGGGCTTCCTGACCTGCCTGAATGACATCCTGATCCCGCACCTGAAGGCCGTGTTCGAGCTGAACTACTTCAAGGCGATGCTGATCCAGTTCACCTTCTTCGGTGCGTACTTCATCATGGGTGTCCCGGCCGGCCGGCTGGTCGCCCGCCTCGGCTACAAGAAGGGCATCGTCGCCGGCTTGATCATCGCCGGCATCGGCGCGGCGCTGTTCTGGCCGGCCGCTGGCATGCGCGTCTATATCCTCTTCCTCGGCGCGCTGTTCATCCTCGCCACCGGTATCACGGTGCTGCAGGTTGCAGCGAACCCGTACGTCGCCCTGCTGGGTCCCGAGAAGACCAGCTCCAGCCGTCTCACCCTTGCCCAGGCGCTGAACTCGTTCGGCACCTTCCTCGCCCCGTTCTTCGGCGGCGTCCTGATCCTGTCCAACCAGGTCAAGAGCGGCGATGACATCGCCAAGCTCAGCGCCGCCGAGCAGATCAGCTACCGCGCGACGGAAGCCAGCGCCGTGCAGGTGCCGTACATCGGCCTGGCCGTGGTGTTGGTCGCCATCGCCATCGGTGTCTACCTGTTCAACCTGCCCAAGCTGGAAGAAACCACGGAGCAGGCCGATACGGGCCATCACACGCTGATGGACGCCCTGAAGACGCCGCACGTGTTCTTCGGCGTGCTCGGCATTTTCTTCTACGTCGGCGGCGAAGTATCCATCGGCAGCTTCATGATCAATTACCTGCAGCTGCCGGAGATCGGCAACATGACGGGTGAAGTCGCCGCATCGCATGTGGCCTTCTACTGGGGTGGCGCCATGGTTGGCCGCTTCATCGGCTCGGCGCTCCTGGCCAAGTTCTCGCCGCGCATGCTGCTCGCCGTCTTCGCGGTGATCAACGGCCTGCTCGTCATCACCACCATGGTGACCACCGGTACCGTCGCGGTGTACAGCATCGTGGCGATCGGCCTGTTCAACTCGATCATGTTCCCGACGATCTTCTCGCTGGGTATCGAAGGCATGGGTCCGCTAACCGGCAAGGCCTCGAGCCTGCTCATCATGGCCATCGTCGGTGGCGCGCTGATCCCGGTCATCCAGGGTGCGATCGCCGACAAGATCGGCCTCCAGCATGCGTTCTTCATCCCGCTCATCTGCTACGCCTACATCGTGTTCTACGGCCTGACTGGTTCCAAGGTCCGTACGGTGCCTGTCGCGCGTTAAGCCCCATGGCGACGGCCGGCCTCGCGCCGGCCGTCGTGTAGTACTTTCTTGCCCCAAGGACAGGCCGCAGCATGTCTTCCATCCTCTGCTTCGGCGAGGCGCTGATCGATTTCCACGCACAGCCCCAGGGCGGCGCCGGTCAGCCTCCCGCCTTCGTTCCCTTTGCCGGCGGCGCGCCGGCCAATGTCGCGGTCGCCGCGGCACGCCTCGGCGCCCACGCCCGCTTTGCCGGCATGCTCGCACGCGACATGTTTGGCGATTTCCTCCTCAAAAGCCTGACCGAGCTTGGTGTCGGTACGGACGATATTGCGCGTACCGACGAGGCACGCACCGCCCTCGCCTTCGTCGCCCATGACGACAAGGGTGATCGCAGCTTCAGTTTCTACCGTCCGCCCGCGGCGGACCTGCTGTTCCGTCCCGAGCACTTCCGCAAGGAAGCGTTCGAGGATCTCTCGATTTTCCATGTCTGTTCCAACTCGCTCACCGAAGCGGCGATCGCCGCGACGACGGTCGAGGGCATGCGTCGCGCGCGTGCCGCCGGTGCACTGGTCAGCTTCGACATGAATCTTCGCCCGGCCCTGTGGCCGGCCAGCGAAGCACCGCTACCGCGTCTGTGGGAAGCGTTGTCCGAAGCCGACGTGATCAAGCTGAGCGCGGAAGAGTTCGCCTTCATCCACGCCGGTGCCGGTTCCGACGATGCCGTGCTTGAGCGCCTCTGGCGCGGCAAGGCCCGCCTGTTGCTGGTGACCGACGGGGCGGAACCGATGCGCTGGTTCTCCCGCTCCGCACGCGGCGTCGTGATGGGCTACGCCGTGGAAGCGGTGGACACCACCGCCGCCGGTGATGCCTTCGTCGGCGGACTGCTCGCCCGCCTGGCCGGCGAGAACGTCACGCTCGCCACGTTCGACGCGCTGGTCGCCGACACGGCTCGTCTGGACGATCTGATCCGCTTCGCCGCAGCCTGCGGTGCGATCACCGCCACCCGCAAGGGCTCGTTTACTGCCATTCCCGACCAGGCCGAAGTCAGGGCCTTCATGGAGAAGCACGCATGACGAATTACCCCCTCCCCGATTTCCATAACGTGGATGTACTTCGCGACCACGTCGCCAAGACGATGGCTTTCTACAAGCCAAACGAGGTCGACGCCTCCGGTGGATTCTTCCAGTACTTCAAGGACGATGGCTCGGTCTACGACCGCAGCCACCGCCACCTGGTGTCGAGCACGCGTTTCGTGTTCAACCACGCCATGGCCTACCTGGAATTCAAGAAGCCCGAAGACAAGGACCTCGCGCTGCATGGCCTGAAGTACCTGCGCGAAGTGCATCTGAATCCCGAGACCGGCGGTTACGCCTGGACGATCGCCGATGGCAAGCGCGACGACCAGATGAACCACTGCTACGGCCTGGCCTTCATGCTGCTGGCCTACTCCTGTGGCGTGAAGGTCGGCATTGCCGAAGCACGCGGCTGGATGGAAGAGATCTGGAACCTGCTCGAAAAGCGCTACTGGGAACCGGGTCCGGGCCTGTACCGCGACGAGGCCGACAAGGACTGGAACTTCACCGGTTACCGCGGCCAGAACGCGAACATGCACATGACCGAGGCGATGATCGCCGCGTGGGAAGCGACCAAGGAAGACCGCTTCCTCGATCGCGCCCTGTTGCTCGCCGAGCACATGACCCAGCGCCAGGCCGGTCTGACACCGCAGAAGCTGGTGTGGGAGCACTACCACAGCGACTGGACGATCGACTGGAAGTACAACCTCGACAATCCCAAGCACCTGTTCCGCCCCTGGGGCTTCCAGCCGGGTCACCAGACCGAATGGGCCAAGCTCCTGACCATGCTCGAGCGCTATACGAAGGGCACGGCCAAGCATAAGGATTGGCTGGTTCCTACCGCGAAGCACCTGTTCGACGAAGCGCTCGCCAAGGCCTGGGACGAGGAGTACGGCGGCATCGCCTACGGCTTCTCGCCTGAGGGCGACGTCTGCGACGACGACAAGTACTTCTGGGTCCAGGCCGAATCGCTGGCTGCCGCGCAACTGCTGTTCGAGGCCACCGGCGACGCGAAGTACGACAAGGCGTACGAGAAAATCTGGGCGTACAGCTGGGAGCACTTCGTCGACCACAAGTACGGCGCGTGGTATCGCATCCTCACGCGCAAGAACGAAAAGTACGACGACGAGAAGAGCCCCGCCGGCAAGACCGACTATCACACGATGGGCGCTTGCTACGAGGTCATGGCCTCGCTCCGCCGTATGCAGTCGAAGTAACGGATGTTGTAGGAGCGACCCCGGTCGCGCCCCCCCCCCGGGACTGCCATGGCGAAAGAGGCCATGCAGTCCCCGGTTGGGAGGTTATGCCCCCACCGACGTTACGACGCTGACGGCAAAGCCTGCTTCAGCGATCCGATCCCTTCCCAGGGATCCGCTTCCAGTGCCTTCGCCCGCTTCAGGGCCTTCGCAAGGTCGAACGCCCCACCCGTCTTCAGCCTGGCGATCTCTTCCCAGCGCAACGGCATCGCCACCGGCGCGCCCGGTCGCGCACGCAAGGACCATCCCGTGACGCTCGTCGCCCCTCGCGTATTGCGCAGCCAGTCGATGAAGATAAGGCCCTCGCGTTTCGCCTTGCTTGCCTGGGCGATGTAACGCTGCGGGCTGTCGGCGACCATCGCCTCGGCGATACCTTCGCAGAAGGCCTTCACCACCTCCCAGGACGGGCCTCGCCGGAAGGGTGCGACGACATGCAGGCCCTTGCCGCCCGAGGTACGAACGAAGCTGTCCAGACCATGGTCACGGAGTCGCTCGCGAATCTCGCGCGAACACGCCACGATGGTCTTCCATTCGACACCTTGTGAGGGGTCGATGTCGAAGACAAGCCGGTCGGGCTGGTCGGGGTTGTCGACACGCGCGCCCCAGGGATGGAACTCCAACGTATTCATCTGGACGAGTTCGAGCACGCCTTCGACATCGTCGACATACAGGTACTCCGCCGGGCTGCCGTCCTTCTCGTTCAGCGCGACGGCCTTGACGTCCTTGCCCAGCGCGTCGGCGTGGTGCTTCTGAAAGAAGCATGCCCCGCTCGTACCGCGCGGACAACGCACGACCGACAAGGGCCGACCACGAAGCTCCGGCAGCATGAGCGGCGCCACTGCCTCGTAATACATGGCGACGTCACCCTTGGTCGGACCGCCTTTGCCGAACACCTCCCGATCGGGATGGGTGATGGCCACACCGTCGACGATCAGCGGCTCCATGGCCTCAGCCCGCCTTGCGACGTGTGGCCGGCGCCTTGCGCGACGCACCCGCCTTGGCGGGGGCTTTCTTTACAGCGGCTTTCTTGCTCGCGACTTTCTTCGCTGCCGCCTTCTTGGCGGGGGCAGCCTTCTCCGCCGAACGGGTAGCCGCCGCCGTCTTCTTCGCCGGTGTACGCGTCTTCGCGCCGAGGCTCTTCTTCAGCAGCGCCATGAAGTCCACGACATTGGTCGTCGCGTTTTCAGGCGTCCGGTCGTCTTCTTCGATGGTTGCGGTGACACCCTTGCTCTTGAGGCGCTTCTCGATGACTTTTCGCAGCTTGTCGCGGAAATCGTCGCGATAATCGCCTGGCTTCCAGTCACTCGACATCGACGCGATAAGGTCCTTGGCCATGTCGATCTCGCGCGGCGAAATACGGTAGTCGGCCGTGGACTTGCCCGGAAGCTCGAAGTCATCGGCGTCGACGATCTCCGATTCGTAACGAAGGATATTGAGGACCAGGGCGTCGCCCTGTGGAAGCACGGCGGCGAGGTACTCCTTGGTGCGGATGACCACGCGGGCGATGCCGATCTTGCCGGTCTTCTTCAACGTTTCGCGCAGCAGTACGTAGCCTTTTTCGGCCTTCTTTGCCGGCAGCAGGATGTATGGCTTTTCGAAGTAGGCCGGAGCTATCTGGCCGGCATCGACGAAGGTGTCGATCTCGACGGTTTCGTGGGCATCGCTGGCGGCATTCTTGATGTCTTCCTCTTCGAGGACGACATAACTGCCCTTCTGGTACTCGAACGCCTTGACGATGTCCTTCCAGGGGACTTCCTCGCCCGTGTCAGCGTTGACGCGCTCGTAGCGAACAGGAGTATTGCTGCGCTGGTCGAGCATACGGAAATGGATGTCGCTGCGGCGCTCGCCGGACATCAGCCGGATCGGCACGTTGAGCAGTCCGAACGACAGGGTACCGGTCCAGATGGGACGGGCCATGGGGCGATCCTCGAACCTCGGGGAAGTCGAGGATCGCGCTGGCGGCGTGCAGAGGACGCCAAGGCGGGGCGCCGGAACGTCCCTTCCATGGGACGGATACGACGGACGGGCGTATCAGGAACCGATAACGCCCTGACTCACTTGCCGCCTTCCACCACCGGCAACTCGATCGCGCTGGCGCTCCCGGGCGTATGCCATATCTGCTGCGTCGCCTTCTGGTAGTCGGAAGGCTTGGCGAAGAAGATGTTCGGCACGTAGGTCTGCGGGTTGCGGTCGTAGAGCGGGAACCACGAGGACTGCACCTGCACCATCACGCGATGGCCCGGCAGGAAGGTGTGGTCCACGGTCGGCAGGCCGAACTTGTATTCCAGCGGGGTGTTCGGCGTGATCGCCTTCGGATCCGAGAAGCTCTCGCGGTAGCGGCCGCGGAAGATATCCATCGAGATGGCGAGCTCGTAGCCACCCATCGCCGGCGACGTGGCATTCGTCTCCGGAGCGACGTCGATCAGCTTGACCACCCAGTCGCTGTCCGTGCCACTGGTGGAGGCGTAGAGGTTCACCTGGGGGGCGCCAGCCACGCGCAGCGGCGCCGTGAGCGGCTCGGTGACGTAGGTAAGGACGTCCGGACGGCCGTCCACGAAACGCTGGTCCTGCACCAGCCACGTGGTCCAGGAGGTACGGTCGGTGAAGCGGACCGGTCGCGGTACGTAAGGCACCGGCTTGGCCGGATCCGAAACGTACTCGTCGAACTTCGCCGCCGACGCGTCGGGGGCGGTGAACGACAGGCCGCCATGGGCGCCGAGGTAGAGTGGTTTCGTACCCTTGGCCTGGGGCCAGGAGGTGAAGCGGTCCCAGTGGTTCTCGCCGGTGTTGTAGATCAGCACGGGCGGCGTCTTCGCCTTCGGCGCGCCGTCCATCAGGTACTGGTTGAAGAAAGGCAGGAGCACGTCGCGACGGAACTGCAGGGCGGTGTCGCCATCCCAGTTCAAGGCGCCAAGGGAGGACGCGCTGTAATTGACCTGGCTGTGCCGCCACGGCCCCATCACCAGGTAGTTCTTGTCGTTGCCCTTGTCCTTGGGCTCCACGGCTTCGTAGCTGTGGATCGCGCCCCACATGTCTTCCTGGTCCCACAGGCCCTGCAGCCACATGGTGGGGACCTTCAACGGCTGCTTCGCCATTTCCTTGTCGAGCGCCTGCCCCTGCCAGTAGGCGTCATACGACGGATGCTCGCTGAGCTTGCGCCAGTAAGGCAGCTGGTCGAGGCCGGCGGCCTTTGCATAGTCGCCCGCCGAACCGGCCTTCAGGAAATTCGTGTAGTCGTCGTAACCGGCGCGCGTGATCTCCTCGCCCTTGCCACGCTTGGCGTTCTGGCCGGTGATGTAGTCGAAGTTGGTCTGGCGGAAAGCGCCGTAATGGAACCAGTCGTCGCCCATCCAGCCGTCCACCATCGGGCTTTCCGGCGCAGCGACCTTGAGCGCGGGGTGCGGGTTGACCAGGGCCATCACCACGGTGAAGCCCTCGTAAGACGAGCCGATCATGCCGACCTTGCCGTTGGACTCGGGCAGGTTCTTGGTCAGCCAGTCGATCGTGTCGTAAGCGTCGGTGGAATGATCCACCTCGGAGGAATTGAGCGGCCCACGCAGCGGACGGGTCATCACGTAATCACCCTCCGAGCCGTACTTCCCGCGGATGTCCTGGAAGACGCGGATGTATCCCGCATCGACGAACAGCTCGTCGCCCTGGGGCAACAGGTCGCGCATGGTCGTGGCCCCGGCGCGCTCGGCGCGTCCGTCGGCGTTGTACGGCGTACGGGTCAGCAGGATCGGCGCGCGTTTCGCGCTTTTCGGAATCACGATGACCGTGTGCAGCTTCACCCCGTCGCGCATCGGGATCTCGACCACGCGCTTGATGTAGTCGTTGGCGGTCGTGGGCGAATCGAACTTGGCCGGGATGTCCGGCGTCATCGGTGCGGTCTGCGCCGCCGCCAGGCTGGAGGCGATGGCCAGTGACAGGGCGAGCATGGGAAGCAACGAGCGATGCGACATGGACATTCCTTTGGCGTTGGGACGAAACCCTTCTAGCCTGCCGTATCGCGGCCGCGGAGGCCATGGTCACTCGTCATGCCCCGGCGTAACCCGGGCAATAAAAAACCCGCCGCTCCCTGGGGAGCGGCGGGTTCGGTCGTACGTACTACTTACTGACCAGCAGCGGTCGAAGCAGCAGCCGGAGCGGCCGTGCTGGCAGCAGCCGGAGCGGTCGTGGCAGCAGCCGGAGCGGCGTCAGCCGGAGCCGGAGCAGCGGCCGGAGCGGTGGCGGCGGCAGCCGGAGCAGCGGCCGGGGTCGCGTCTTCGCTCTTGTTGCAAGCGGAGAGCATGGCGGCGGCGACGAAGGCAAGGGCAGTGATCGAAGCAATCTTCATAGGTTTGGCTCCTCAGTTGTTATGTATGGCGCAAGCGCGACGGCGGATTCCCGCCGGATGGCGGGCCCTCCACGGCTTTCGCCGCGCGTGCAGATGATAAATGGTTTCATCCCTGGCGTGCCCGTGCGAAGACAGACGCGACAAGATTGCAACGATCATGATGAAGCGTAGGTGTCTGGTGACGCAAGCGTGACGTTACCGCACGCTTTTTTCAGAATAATCGCCTTACGCCCTCGGAAGCCAGCCCCTAGCCTTGTCAGCCATAAATTGCGATTTGGACGCCCCGTCCCATCGCCTGACAAGGAGAGCGCGAATGCGCACGGAAAAACTCATGAAATCCCGGTACATGGCGGCCATGATGGTTGCTTTTGCGCAGCCCGCCGTAGGCGCGGAAAGCCCACCCTGGGTTGCCGATGGAACTGAACTGGACCTCTCCGCAGGAACTTGGGAGACGACATCTCCGGGGGTTCCCGGCATAAGGATCAAGAACGGCGGCCGGGTCACGGGCCTCGACGTCGACCTCAAAACCCTGGGAAATGCCGCCCATGCCGTCTGGACCGACGGTGACGGAAGTGAACTCGGTCTGCATGGCGGGACACTGCATACAACCGGCGACGGCGCGTACGGTCTGTTGATCGCCGGTTCGGGCCCCACCGCGCTCGCGGAGGTAGCCATCGTCACCGAAGGGGGCAGCGCCCATGGCGCTCGTTTCGAAGGTGCCGGTGTGGAAGGCCAGTTCGTTGGCGGAAGCATCACCACCACGGGCTATGCCGCCATCGGCGTCCTCGCCGACACCGGCGCCCATGTCACGATCGAGTCCACCCGAATTTCCACGAGTAATACCGGGGCGCACGGTCTTGCAGCAGAGGGTTCCGCTGCGAGCATCAGAGCGGAAAAGGCCGCTATCAACACCAGCGGCCGGGAGGCACACGGCGTCCGCGTCTCGGCGACGGTCAGCGCCGCTCTTGCCGATACCTCGATAACGACCGCCGGGGACGCCGCCAGCGCGCTGCACGCCGACCATGAAAGTGGCCTCATCACGGTCACCGGCGGCAGGTGGCAGACCACGGGAAATCAGGCGGCAGGATTCGAGGGTGGAACCCTGCCACTGGCGCGGATCAGCGGCACCCGGATCGAGACTTCGGGCGTGAACTCGGCGGGTATCGACAGCCGCGCAGGCTCGCTCAACATGACTGACGTAGGTATCGCGACCCGTGGCTACCAGTCCTTCGGCATCGTGGCGCTCGGTGGCGGCCTGGTCGGACGCCCGCCCTATGTCACCGCCACACGCACCACGATTGTTACCGAGGGTCGCCTTGCCTACGGCGCCAACGCGCGGGACGGTGGCCGGATTACCCTCAACGACAGCAGCATCCTGACATCGGGAGAGGGTGCATTTGGCCTGCGTGCGTGGAACGGCTCCATCACGGCAAACAATACGCAAGTCCAGGCCATCGGCAGCGCCGCCTACGGTGCTGAAGTTCGCGAAGGCGGCTCCCTCACGGTGACGGGCGGCTCGATCGATAGCCCGCAGGCTGCCGCTCTTGTCCTGTACGACCCGGTGAAGGTCCGAATCAGCGGCGGCGCGGTTCTCAGTGGCGCCGCCTTCGCGGAGGTGTACCCCAACTCAGCCGCCCCCTTCACCCTCGTGCTCGACGGCAAGAGCCAGGCGATCGGCGACATCCGGCTTGCCGATGCAGGTGGCGCGCCGATTCCGGATGCCACGAAAACATCACTGACACTCCGCAGCGGGGCCACGTGGCTCGGCGGCACCGACATCGTTCGCGACCTGACGCTGGAAGACGAAGGCCACTGGATGGTCGGGCGCGACAGCCGAATCGGCAGCCTCACCAGCGACCATGGTGTCGTGACGTTCGCCTCTGCACCCGGCACCTTTGCGACATTAACCATCGAAGGCGACTACGACGGCAACGATGGACTGTTCCGCATGCGCAGCCGCCTCGGCGACGACACATCGGCGTCCGACCTGCTGCACATCATGGGTAGCACCACTGGCAGCAGCCGCATCGCCGTCGATGCGCTCGACGGCGCGGGCGACTACACCAAGGACGGCATCCGGCTGGTACAGGTCGACGGCAGCTCGAACGGACAGTTCGAACTCGCCGGTCGCGTCGTCGCCGGCGCGCACGAGTACTTCCTCTATCAGGGCGCCCTGAATGCAGCGAACGATGGCCACTGGTATCTCCGCTCGTCGCTGGAACCGGAGACCGTCGACCCGGCCATCATCGACCCGCCTGTCACGCCTGAGGCGCCCGATCCCGCGATCGATCCGGAGCCGGTGGTAGTGCTCCCGCGCCTGCTTCGCCCGGAAGTCGGCACCTATCGAGCGAACCAGACGGCTGCCCTCGACATGTTCCAGGGTGGTCCGGGTGCCGGCGAGGACGATGAGCGCGATGGTGCTCGCCAGACGGTCTGGGCCCGTTTCGATCGTCGCCACACCAGCTTCGATATCGGCAAGCAGCTGACCACCACGTCCTCCTCCAACGAACTCACACTGGGTGCCGACCTGTTCCGCAATCCGGACAACGAGGCTCACCTGGGCGTCATGGCGGCTGTCGGCCGCGCCGACACCCGTGGCACATCGCTGCTGACCCACTACGCGGCCAAGGGGCGAGTGCGCGGTGCGGCCGCCGGCGTGTATGGCGGATTTCGTAGCGACGACGGAACCTATGTTCGCGGCTGGACGCAATACGCTCACGTCAACCAGCGGGTGGAAGGCGACGCCCTTACCGTCGAGCGATATGGCACGGGGATGCTCACGGCAAGCCTGGAGGCAGGCCACCGTTGGCGGCACGCGCTCAACCGCGACACTGACACGTACATCGAACCGCAGGCGCAGATCCTTACCACCCGGCTGCGTGGCGGTGCCCATCACGAAGCCAACGGCACCCGCATCTCCCCGCTCCACGGTAGCGGCGCCAACGCGCGCCTCGGTGTGCGCACTGCCGCACGCTGGAACACGCCGAACGGCCACATCGCGTCGCCCTACTTCGCGGCGAACTGGATCCGTCGGCTGGGACGTCTCGATGCCACGGAGTTCAATGCCGAGTCCTTCGATGCCGGCGTTCCGCGCAACAGCTACGGACTGAAGCTTGGCGTCGCGCTCATGCGCAGCAGCGGCTGGCGCCTTTGGACGGACGTGGAAACCCGCTTCGGCACCCATCGGTACCGTCGGGTGACGGGCTCGATCGGTATCCGCAAGGCCTGGTGAGGCTTACGGGAGTCGGGGCGCCGCTTTGCTGCGCCCCGACTCGCTCAGCCAGCAAGTTCAGCCACTTCGGGTCGTGACCTGCGCGCCGTCACCGTACTTCCAATCGACGCCATCACGATGAATCCAATGGCCAGCCACTGCCCCCCGACGAGATGCTCGCCGAGCAGCACCACTGCCAGCAACGATGCGACGGCCGGCTCCAGGCTCACCAGGATGCCGAAGGTTTCACTGGGCAGTCGCTTGAGCGCCATCATCTCCAGCGACATGGGGATGGCGCTCGAGACGATGGCCACGCCGAGGCCCGCCAGGAGAATCATCGGGTCGAGCAGGCTGGCGCCCGCATGGGCCACCCCGTAAGGCACGACAACAAGACTCGCTGCCACGAGGCCGAGCGACACCGATTGCCCGGCATGCAGGTGACCGGCCTGTTTGCCGAAGAGGATGTACAACGCCCAGCAGACCGCGGCACCGAGGGCGAGCATCACACCTGTCGGATCCAGCGTGCTGTTATGCCCAAGCGGCAGCAGCATCACCAGGCCGGTGATCGCACTGGCGAGCCAGACGAAGTCGACTGGGCGTCGCGACGCAATCATCGCCACGGCAAGCGGACCACTGAACTCGATGGCTACGGCAATGCCGAACGGGATGGTCCTCAGTGCCAGGTAGAACAGCAGGTTCATGACGCCGAGCGTGAGTCCGTAACGGATGACGAAGCCTGCATCCCTGCGGCTCAGCGGCCAACGCCAGGGGCGCCAGAAAAGCAGCAGCACCATCGCCGAGAAGCCGACGCGCAGCGCGGACGTGCCTTCGGCGCCGATCAACGGAAAGAGCTTCTTCGCGAACGACGTGCCGATGCACAGCGAGGTGATCGAGCCGAGCACAGCCAGTGCGGGTAGCACGAGGGAGGGACGTGGGGAGGTCATGGGCTCACTTTAGCGGCTGGCGTTGACCGCGCCCATGGGGCTGGTTGTCACTACTGACACGATGAATAGACATTTTGTTCATGATGGACATATAGTCCATTACTCGATCACACCCGCGATGGCCACCCATGACCGCCCTGCCCGACTTCCGCCTCGAAACCTACTTTTCGCGCTGGGAATTTGCGGCGCGCTATCACCTGACGGCGTCGGACGCCCAAAGCATGCGGGTGGACGAACTCCTCGCACTGGCAGAGCCGGCTGACCGAGACGCCTTCCAGTCCCTGCATCTTGGCTACACGCAAACCTATGGCGCGCCAGCCTTGCGTGAGGCCATCGCCGGCACGTACGACGCACGCGTCGCCGACGACGTGCTCTGCTTCGCCGGTGCCGAGGAAGGTATTTACATCGCGATGCGTGTCCTGCTGGGCGCGGACGACCACGCCATCGTGGTAACCCCGAACTATCAATCGGCGGAAACCGTGCCGCTGTCGATCTGCGAGGTCACGGGCGTCGCCCTCGATCCCGAGGATCACTGGTCGCTCGACATCGATCGCATCGCCGCCGCCATTCGGCCGAACACACGCGTGATCTCGATCAATTTCCCGCACAACCCGACCGGAAAGATTCTCGAGCGTGATCGTTTCGACGCGTTGGTGGCATTGTGCCGCCGGCATGGCATCTGGCTCTTCAGCGACGAGGTTTACCGGCCCCTCGGGCCGCCCGGCACCGAACACCTGCCGCAAGCGACCGATGTGTACGAGCGCGGCATTTCCCTGGGCGTGATGTCGAAAGCCTATGGCCTGCCCGGCCTCCGCATCGGCTGGATCGCCTGTGCCGACCGCGCGCTGCTGCAGAAGATGGAGCGCTACAAGCATTACCTGTCGATATGTAACTCGGGTCCTTCGGAACAACTGGCGCTCATTGCCCTCAAGGCGCGAGAGACAATCCTCGAAAGGAACCGCCGGATCGTCGGCGACAACCTCGCGCTTCTCGATACCTTCTTTGCCCAATGGCCGGAGCACTTCGACTGGTACCGACCTGACGGTGGTTGTGTGGCTTATCCACGATACCTGGGTGTGGGTAGCGTCGAGGCGTTCGCAGCAGACCTTGTCGAACAGGCAGGCGTGCTCTTGCTACCGGCCGAGCACTATCGGTCCGAACTGGCCGCAACGCCAACCGACCGTTTTCGTATCGGTTTCGGTCGGGCCGATTGTGCCGCGGCGGTGGCCGCGCTGGACGGTTACCTGCGCCGCTGATGCTCAGCGAGCCAATCGTTTGCCTTAGCTGTCGAGGACAGAACATGTTTCGCAAAGTCGCTAACCACGAGCTCAACCACAGGTGTCGGCCATCGGTACTTCGATGCCTGCTGGCCCTCGCTACCACCAGCCTTTGGACAGGCGATCGAGCGATGGCGACGCCAAGGCCGGACGATGCGATTCGCGAGGCGAGCGATGCGCCGGGTCGACCAAGGCCGGATCGTGTTTATAAGTTCGTTTTCGACATGAACACCGCCGCCGACCCCAAGCTCGGCTTCAACCCTGGATTGCGCGCCCTGGGTGACCTGATCGCGGAATACGCCTCTTACGGCATCGACGCCAGGCATCGCTCGATCGTGGTGGTGTTGAATGGCATCCATGCCGAGATGGCTCTAACCGATGCCAGCTATCGCCGCCTCCACAGCGGCGACGGAAACCCCGCACTCGATGAGATCAAGGCACTCGAACGCCTTGGCGTCGTCTTCACGGTGCCGGCCAGGGACGTCGCCTCGCTTTCCATGAGCGAGGCAGACATCCAGCCTGGTGTAAAAATCGGTCCGAGGGCGAGCATCGTCTATCTCGACCTCGAAGCGATGGGTTACGTCTTCAGCGGCCTGAAGAGCCTGACCACCGAGTAACGAAGGTGCTCAGCGATTCTTCACCTTGTGCTTCTCGACGTACTCCCTGTAGACCTCGATACCCACGTCACGCCGGAGCAGTTTCGAGTCCGGGTCGAGCGTGTACGTGGCGTGCTCGGGTAGCGTGACGTCGCCGCGCCCATCGGTCATCGGCAGGGTCACCACGTGGTCGCCAACGCGTACGTCGACCGGCATCGGGAAGGGTCCCTTGCCGGGCACCGACCACACCAGATGCAACTGCTGTCCATCGCGGGTTACCTGCAGGTCTGGCAAGGCAGCCTGATAAAGGTAGACGTTGAAGAACCAATGCATGTCCTTGCCGGTGACCTTGTCGACGATGTCGATGAACTCGTTCGTGGTGCCGTACCGCGGCGCGAAGTTGCCTGGCACGGGATGCTCGGTGCCATACACGAGCAGGCGGACCGAACGATAGAAGGCCTCGTCGCCGATGAGGATTCGCAAGGTATGCAGCATCATGGCACCCTTGCCATAGATGTCCTGACCCGGACCGCCGCGCGCGTCCTCATAGACATCCTCCTCGCGCCGCGGTTTACCCGACACGATCGGATGGTGGTTGGCGAGCCCACTACGAATGCGCATGAGGCTGGCAAAGTAGGCCTGCTTGCCACCGATCGATTCGGCATACAGCGGCTGCATGTACGTGGCGAACGCCTCGTGCAGCCACATGTCGTCCCAGTTGGCGTTGGTCATCTGGTTGCCGAACCACTCGTGGGAGAGTTCGTGCTGCAACAGGTCGTCGTAGCCGTAGGGCGTCTTGGCGTACTCGTTGCCGTAGGCGTTGATCGTCTGGTGTTCCATGCCTTTGAACGGCGTTTCCGCCACGCCCATTTTCTCCGCGCCAAACGGATACGGGCCGATGGTACTTTCGAGGAAGTCGAGCATGGGCGGGAACTCGGCGAACAGCGCTTTCGCCTGCTTCTCATCGTCCACGTACCAGTAGTGAAGCGGAATGACGTTACCGAAACGACTGGTGTAAGCGCTGGACAGTTCGCGATACGGCGCGATGTTAAGCGCCACACCGTAGGTGCTCACGTTGTGACTTCGCCAGTGAAACGTGCGCATGCCATTGGCCTGGTCCATGCCCTGGGCGACACCATTGCCGACGGCTACCAACGGCAATGGCACGGTTACATGCTCATCGACCAGCTTGGGTCGACCCACCGGATGGTCGATGCAGGGCCAGAACACATCGCAGCCCTCGCCCTCCACGGCCGTGGCGACCCAGGGCTTCCCATCGGGTGTCTTCGCCCATACGAAGCCGCCGTCCCACGGCGCGCGCACGGCGACGTGGGGACTGCCGTGGTAGGTCACTCGTACCGTCGTGCGCGCACCCGTGTCGAGAGGGTGCGGAAGATCGATCTCCAGTCGCCCCTGAGGATTGCGAAAGGCGCTGCGAGGCAATGGGGTGCCATCGACTTCGACCGCATCGATGGGCAGATTGCGGTCCAGGTCGAGCACCACGCGACGCAGCGGCGCGGTCAGGGCAAAAGTCAGCTTCGCGTCGCCCTCGATCCAATGCCGCGCCGGATCGACGCGAAAACTCAGATCGGCATGTTCGAAGGTCACGGCCAGCTGTTCCGGTGCGCGTGGGGCGCCGGAGTTAACGGTGTAATCGGTCAGGGGCGGCGGGCCCGGAGGAGCCGAGGGGCTGCAGGCAACAGTGCCCAGCGCAAGGCTTGCGCCAAGCAGGAACGTGTTTCGCATGATCGGATGGGCCGTCAGGGGGAAAGGGAGTGCGGGGCCACCATACCCACCCAGATGCCCGTCGTCATCGGTCTTTAGATGGGTATGCCGCGGATACCCTCAGCATGTAAAACCTGATACCCGGTCCCATCGGCACTTCGTGCAATCCCTTCGCCTTCCGGTGGTGCATCGTAGGGCGGGCATAGAGCCAGGGAGGTCGATACCGCCGTGCAAGTACTCAAACTACTGTCCCTCGTGATGACGGGCGCCCTCGTCCTCGCCGTCGCCGATGCGCCTGGTGCAACCGGATCCTCGCCGACGGAGGTGCTGCCCGTGGAAGGCGAGTTTCCCGCGCTGAGCGGCGCGACATCGTGGCTCAACGGACCTGCCCTGACGCCTGCCGGTCTACGCGGCAAAGTGGTCCTCGTCGATTTCTGGACCTTCTCGTGCATCAACTCACTCCGGCCGCTGCCTTATCTTCGCGCCTGGGCGGCGAAATACCAGGCACAGGGACTCGTAGTGATCGGGGTGCAGTCACCGGAGTTCGCTTTCGAACAACGGCCCGACAGCATTCGTGATGCCGTGACCCGTCAGGCGATCCACTTTCCCGTGGCGATCGATAACGGTCACCGGGTATGGAACGCGTTTCACAACGAGTACTGGCCAGCGATCTACCTCATCGACGCCCAGGGACGCATTCGATATCACCGCTTCGGCGAGGGCGACTACGATCTGACCGAACGAGCGATACAACGGCTCCTGGCCGAAGCTGGCGCCTCGGGCGTGGACCGGAACCTGGTAAGCGTGCAGGGTGCGGGTGTCGAAGCCGCGCCCGACTGGGACGATGTGAAATCACCCGAGACGTATCTGGGCTATGCACGCGCGGAACGTTTCGCGTCGCCCGGCGGTCCCGTACAGGACACCCGCCATACATATCGGGCACCGACCGCGCTCGATCTCAACGACTGGGCGCTCTCCGGCGAATGGACCATGGGACCCGAGGCCACCACGGTGCGCAAAGCCAACGGGCGACTCCTCTTCCGGTTTCATGCCCGTGACCTGCATCTGGTGGCGGGGCCGACGACGCGCGGCACACCCGTCCATATCCGCGTACTCATCGATGGCAAGCCACCAGGCAGCAGTCACGGCACGGACACTGACGAACAAGGCAACGGGACCATCGATGGCCAGCGTCTTTATCAACTGATCCGGCAGAAGGCACCGATTGAGGACAGGACCTTTGAGATCGAGTTCCTCGAACCGGGTGCAGACGTGTTCGCCTTCACTTTTGGCTGACCGGCACAAAAAAAGGCAGAGCGTTTTGCTCTGCCTTTTTTATGAACGGGTGCGGTGCCTCATCTGGCCACCGAAGCGGCTCCCTCACCCATAGGGTGCCGATCAACGATCAGAACGGAATATCGTCGTCGTCGAAGCCTTCGTTTGCTGGCGGCGCGGAGCGCTGCGGGGGCGCATTGCCGCCGCGGGGCTGACCGTAGTCATCGCCACCACGCGAACCGCCGCCGTAGTTGCCGCCGCCACGCTGCTGGCCGCCACCACCACCGCCGGCGCTGGCGCCGCCACCATAATTGCCACCGCCGCCACCGGCTGCGCGAGCCTGCTGCGGACGAGCGCCACCACCACCCTGGCCGCCAGCAAAGCCGCCGCCTTCACCGCCGGCGTTGCCACCGAGCATCTGCATCTCGTTGCCGATGATGTCGGTCGAATAGCGTTCGACGCCATCCTTGTCGGTGTACTTGTCGGTGCGCAGGGAGCCTTCGATGTAAACCTGCCGGCCCTTCTTCAGGTATTCGCCGGCAATCTCAGCCAGCTTGCCGAACAGCTTCACGCGGTGCCACTCGGTGCGCTCCTGCTTTTCGCCGGAGGCCTTGTCGGTCCAGGCTTCCGACGTGGCGATGCGCAGGCTGGTGATAGCCGTGCCGCTGCCGGTGTACCGGGTCTCGGGATCCGCGCCGAGGTTGCCGACAATAATGACCTTGTTGATACCGCGTGCCATGGATTTCCCTCTTGGATATGTCTTCCCGCCCATCATAGCCAGCCTGCGCATAGCCAGCCTGCGCCATGTGCGGGCCGACGGGGTCGGACCGGGTAGTTTGGGCGATGGCCGTCCTCACCGCAAACCTTTCTACGTGGGCATGCTCCGTCCCGAGCCCGGGTGCCAGTCTCATTCCCATGTGATCTGCACGAGCGCCGTCGCCGGGGCATCTCCAGGGCTCAGTGGGCCGACCCTGACGTAGCGGGCCTCAAAGCGAAGCTCCGGGGAGTTGCCCGCAAGCTCGAAGCGTACCGGCGTCGTGCCGTCAGGCAGGACAAGCTGGCCAGACCCCGTGCGCAACGCGATAGCCACGCCGCGAGCATCCCCTGCCGTGGCTATGTAGCGGGGATCTTCCGCCGAAGGCGCCGCACGCACGATGACCGAAGCATGAGTGGCCCCGACGCAATCTGCGCCAATGAACGCCGCCGCTCGCCAGGGACTTCCCTCGCCCACGGAGGGGAGGTCGGACACCGAAACGTTCCCGAGGTCGATGCGGACCCTATTCGCGACAAGCGCACATGATGGGGTGATCGCTCCGGTGACGTCGAACCGCAGCGTGTCATCGGACCGGCCTGATGGAGCGCGGAGGGAATCGGCGGCGGCTTCGCCGGGAAAAGGGCCAAGAAAAAGACCGAGCAAGACCGCAGTCCAGCGTCCGAGCGTCCAGGCGTTCATTCGCACACTCCCGCAAGGCGCGCCAGGCCTCGGGCGGCCTGGCCGTCCGTACCCGCCCGAAGAACGCAGCGCTCTGCCGGCCGATCGCCCCAGCGGATCGTCAGCGGCGCACCTGGCACGACATTGCGGACGAAAATCTTGCCCGCCTGGCCGACGACCCCGACCGAACGCCCCTCTCCATCGAGCACATCCGCGCCGAAAGCAGGGGGAGACCCGTCGGCCATATGCGCTACGAGCAGCGACGTACGGCCGATGTCCGTCTCGAAAGGCACCAGAACCAGTGCTCCTGCCGTCGGCGCCACTCGCCGGCGCGTCGAAGCAAGGCTAACGTCCAGCGACAATCCGGTTGGATCGATCTCGACCGCATTCCATCGGAAGGCGGCAAGGTGCGGCACCACGCCATAACCACGGCGATCGAGCCGAACCCCCGTCGCCGATGACAGTCTCGCGCCTGCCGCCCCCGGCGCATGTACAAGGGCCATGGCCTCGCCAAGCCGTTGCGCGCGCGTGATGCCATGACGGTGAAACACCATGGCGCCCGCTGTCGACAATGACTCTCCGTGCGAGGCACCGGAGCGATCGATGGTGAGGCTTGACTCACCTGCACCGGATTGATGTGACGCGGAAAGCCCCAGCCGGCGAGCGCGACCTGTGCCCTGCTCAACGAATGCGCCGTAACCCAGTTCGCGGTCGGAACCGATGGCACCGGCCACACCGACCTGCAAACGGCCACTGTCGTTACGGCGTTCATGGCCGGCCACCGTGAGTAGCGGCGGCGACGATGTCGTCCCCAGCGGTACCGAAACGCCGATCCGCACACTCGCGTCGTCGGCATCGTGGCGCAAGGACACATCGAGCGTCGCCTTCCGCCATCCGCGCGTCCACGCCAGCGCATACGACCTCTCCGGGGCGGAACGACGCGAACGGATAAAACGTCGTCTCCGGCGTTGACTGGCACTCGCCGTCAGGATGCCATTGTCGGCCGACAATTCGCGATGAAGCATGACATCGAGTCGTTCATCGCCCGCGCCCTCGCTCGGGTGTCGACGCCCTCCGACACCCGGCGCTGCGCGTCCACGCTCTCGCACCAGGCTGACCCACATGCTTGTTCCGTCGCCCCAACGCCGGCCATGACGAACGCGCCAGGTTTCACCCCGCCTCGACCGATCCGACGGCGAACCCATCGCGATGCGTGTACCTGTGAAGTCCACGGCGAATGCACCCGCCAAGGTGTCGACTGCTCCGCCGACCAGCGCCGAGGTATCGCCCCCCAAGCGGCGCAAGCCGGTGTACAGCGTGATATCGCGCGGGAAGCCTCGCCGCCAGGCGACCTGAATCAAGTCACCACCCTGGCCTCGCGTCGCCACTGCGCGGCCTGCGCTCATCGCTACGGTGCTTCGACCTTCACCGAGCAATTCGGGCATCGCGAAGAACGGTACGCGGAACGACGTGCGGCCGCCGTCTTCCTCGTCGACCGTGACATAGAGGTCACCGCCGCGCCCGATGCCCTGAAGGTCATCGATGACAAAGGGCCCGGGAGGAACCAAAAGCTCCCTCACCAGGATGTCCGCCTGGCTAACACGCACTCGTGCGTGCGTTCGCGCGATGCCACGCACCGTCGGCTTGTAGCCGCCGTTCGCGTCATCCTCCATGCGCGCATCGCTCGCGATGGTCATGCCGCGCACGCGAACCGGAGAGAACATGCTGTCGGCCACCATGGTCTCGCCGATACGCCACCGGGCCCGCCAGGCCTCGACTTCTCGCTCGACATACAGATGATGGCGTGCGTAACGAGATGCACTCCAAGAACCCGCACCGCGCACGCGCCAGTGCCCCGCGTTGATGCCGGCCTCATGAGCAACAAATCGCGACGTGTGCGAGCGCTTTCCCGCCGTACCGCGATGGAGATTAAGGCGCCACGCCAGCTGTCCCGATGGGATGCCTGCGTCACGATTTCCTGGCGGAACGAGTCCGGAGCGGTGGCGTGTCAGTGCAGCCTGTGGGACCTCGATATCCAGCCGTTGCTCACCCACGTCGAAGCGGGTGGTGGCGCCAGGCACGTGATCCGCGATGGGGAGGCACGTGTCGTCGCCCCCATCCCCACCCGTGGCCAGTGCGACCCCGAACGAGGTCAACGTCAGGCCCGAGATGCAGGGCAAGGCGTCCGATTGCGCGTCGTCGCCGAGAAAGCGGATGCTGCGACGTACCTGCCATTCGCCATTCAGCCAGACATCGGCGTCATAGGTGCCGGGCATGATCGGGTTACGTCGGGCATAGCGAGAGAGATCGATCTTCATCGCGGAGGGACCTGGAAGAAATGCGGAATTGAAGTGGACGGTCTTGCCGTCGCTCGATGGGACAGCCTCGGCCCGGGTGTGCGCCGCGCCGAGGATCAACGTGATTGCTACGCCCAACACGCATGCACACCGCCCGTGCAAGGCAAACCTGCGGGACATTCCCGCTTCAGTCGCTAGATGCGGGAGCGGCGGGAGCGGCGGCCAGCTTCGCAATTCCAGGAACGACCGCACCGTAGTCGTTGATGGTGGCGAACGTCACCGAGGCAGCCGCCGGGAAGGACACAGCCTTCGGCAACGACCACGTTGCCTGTCCGCCAGCGGCGACCATTCCACCGCCGAGGGGAAACGTCTTGCCTGGCGATCCGCCCCCCATGATCGCCACCTCGTTGAAGGACAGCACATAAGGCGAAGGATTGCTGACACGCAGCCGCGGCAGCGCATCCCCGGATTCGATCGACCACACCAGCGATGAGGGCGCGGCAGACGGATCGACGCTTAGGCCGGGTGGCCGGTGCAGAAGCTTGAGCCTGTGCCGGAACGCGAACTGCAATGTGTTCACCGACTTCCCCGCATCCGGGCTCGGCGGAATCTCCAGAACATTGAGCCAGTACAACACCTCGCGATCTGCCGGCGGATGGTCACCGACGTGGACGATACGAAGCGCATGACCTCGCCCGGGATCGATGCGAAACACCGGCGGCGTGATAGCGAACGGTGCACGCGCGTTCTCGGGCGTGGATCGATCGTCGCCATCGTCGATCCACGCCTGGACGAGAGCCGGCTCCTGCCCCTTGTTCTGGACCCGCACGGCGACATCGCGACTCGCTCCGGGAAACACGATGCGAGTGGCACCGATGACGATGCCGGCGTTGGCGTCAGCGATTGCGCAAGCAGCGCCCAGGGCAAGGCAGACGATCGCTCGTGCGCCAGCCATCACTGGTAGACGACCTGAAATCCGACCCGCGAGTTGGCGGCGCCCTTCTCTGCCTTGCCCGTGCTGTAGTACCGCGCGATGAGCGGGATGACCGCACTGTTGCCGACGATCGTCGTTCCTTGCGAGTCTTCCGTGTACATGTTGATCGGTGTGCCGTCCTGGTTGGCGATCTGGATCTGGACGTTTTTCGCGGCGTCGGCAACCGCATCGATGTTCAGGCGACCCGTTGTGCGGTCGAGCGAGGGACTCGCAGGATCGAAGCGAATCTTCGCCAGCCCGCCGTCAACGCACTCCGTGTTGCCACCGATATGGATCTGGAAACCGCGGTCTCCCGATGTCTGGCCTTCGGTCGCAAGATTTCCCGCACTGATGTCACCGAAGTCGACCGTCTTCGTGACGGCTCCCGAACCAGGGGGTTTGCCTTCCACCTCGCAGGTGGTCGCGGTGATTCGGCCACTGATTTCGATGGTGCCATCGTTGGCGGCGATGGCGGACGACACGGGAATGGCGACGAGCGCGATGACGAGGGAAGACGCGGCAATGACGTTCACGGTGGTGACCTTCTTGGTGGGGGAAGGTCAGTGTCCGCGCACGCCTCGCATCGATCGATACGCGCTTGCTGAAACATGCGCCGTCGAACGTCTCGCGTGCAGGCGAGCATTCGGAAGCGCGTCGGACAGGTGCGTCCGGCGCCGGAATGGGCGAATGCCTAGGGAGCCTCGGCGGTGCCCCACGGGGACCTGCACCATCCGGGGCGACATGGCCCGTCGGCGGCCAACGAAAGCCCTCCCCGAGGGAAGAAGGTTGCTCACCCGGGGGGTATCGGCCGCGGCGTGAAAGGCCGGCATCGGAGGCCGTTTACGTTTCGCACGGGCGGGGACGGCGAAACGCCCATGGCAGACCCTATACTGTGGGCCGATCTGTCGCACACGAACCTGGTCCATGGATTCCATCGCCGCTCGCACAACCTCCCTCGACTTTGCCGGCGTCCGCACCCTGGCAGCCGACGACATGAAGGACGTCGACGCGCTGATCCGGCACCGACTGTCTTCCGACGTCGTCCTGATCAATGCCATCGCGGACCACATCATCGCCGGTGGCGGCAAGCGCCTGCGTCCGATGCTGCACGTACTGGCCGCCCGGGCCGCGGGCTACGAGGGTCAGGAACACGCAAAGCTGGCCGCGATCATCGAATTCATCCACACCTCCACGCTTCTCCACGACGATGTGGTCGACGAATCCGACATGCGCCGCGGCCGAAAGACCGCGAATGCGCTGTGGGGTAATGCGGCCAGCGTGCTGGTAGGCGATTTTCTCTATTCGCGCTCGTTCCAGCTGATGGTGGAGCTGGACGACATGCGCATCATGCGCATACTTGCCGATACCACGAACACCATCGCCGAGGGCGAGGTTCTGCAGCTGCTCAACATCGGCAATGCCGACGTCGACGAAGCCGCCTACCTGGCGGTGATCGAGCGGAAGACCGCCGTCCTGTTCGCCGCCGCCACCGAGCTCGGCGGCGTTCTGGGCGGACTGCCTGAGCATCAGGTGGCCGCCCTGCGCCGCTATGGCATGGAGCTCGGCTACGCCTTCCAGATCGCAGACGACCTGCTCGACTACGTGTCCGATGCGGAGACCCTGGGCAAAAACATCGGCGACGACCTGGCTGAGGGAAAGCCGACGCTCCCGCTCATCTACGCGATGCAGTCGGCGGATGCGGAGCAGCTGAAGTCCCTGCGCCACGCCATCGAACACGGCGGCCTCGACTCGCTTGACCGCATCGTGGCTGCGATTCGCGATTCGGGCGCCCTCGAGCGCACACACGATCGCGCGGTTTCCCACGCCAACGCCGCGCGAACGGCGCTAGGGGAGATCCCCGCGTCGCCCTTCCGTGACGCGCTGGCCGCCCTGGCCGACTACTCGGTCGAGCGGCGCTTCTGACCGACTGCGTCGATCACTTCCTCGCGAATGCTTCCGTCAGCCATGCGCGCATGGCTGCGTAGGCACGGTTTGCCACCTTGGCGTCGTAACGGCAGTTGCCCGTCGACGTGGTGGCTTCCTTTTCAGTGAAGCAATGCACCGCGCCGCCGAAGTCGGTGGAGACCCAGTCCACCTTCGCATCGCGCATTTCCGACTCGAAGGCAGCCCGTTGCTCGGGCGGCACATTGGTGTCGTCAGCACCGTTCAGCGCCAGCACCTTGCCATGGATGTTCGAGGCAAGTTTCGGATCGTCCGTGGCCAGCAACCCATGGAAGCTGACGACGGCGGCGACGTCGGCACCGGCCCGTGCGAGGTCGAGCACGGCGGACCCACCAAAGCAGAATCCGATCGCAGCCAGGCGGGCGGGATCGATCGGCGCGTTCTTCTCCTGCGCCTTCAGTTCGGCGAAGGCACGCGACACGCGCGAACGCATGATCTTGCGATCCGCATACAAGGGTTTCACCGCGGCACCGGCCTCGGCCTCGGACTTCGGCCGCGTGTCGCCGCCGTACATGTCGGCCGGCAGGATCACGTAATCCTTGCCGGCGATGTCTTTGGCTTTCGCAAGCGCCATGTCGTTGATGCCATACCAGTTGGGCACCATCACCAGGCCTGGGCGCTTCGTGGTGACCGCATCGTCATAGACCAGGAAGCTCTTGTAGGTCACGCCGGCATCGGTCCACTGGACGGGCTTGGCAACCATCGCGGCGGACGCCGCACCGACGTGACCGAGGACGAGCAAGGACAGGACAAGCAACGAACGGCGCATCGGCGTGACTCCCTGGTTGAGTGCGACAAGCATAGGGCCGGCCGCACGACCTTGGTAGCTACAGCCCTGCGGCGTGGCGGGCCAGGCGGCTCTTGAGCGAACCCATGCGGTCGAGAAGGCGTACGCCAATCCCCCGTGCCGTGACGAGCGGCGACGCTTGCCACGCATAGATCCGGGCCAGGGCATCGAACGACCACGCATCCAGTCCGTCGGCGCTGCGGCGGCGCCTCGCATAGCTGCGGAGCACATGCGTCGCGGCAAAGTCGCGGCCCGCCTCACGCGCCTCGACCAGCGTATCGCGCAATTCGGCAACATCACGCAGCCCGAGGTTCACACCCTGGCCCGCGAGGGGATGGACGGCGTGAGCAGCGTCGCCGAGCAGGACCACGCGCCCGACCTCATACCTTTCGGCCAGCTTCAGTCGAAGCGGAAACGCAGCACGCCGGCTGACCGCGCGGATCGGGCCAAGCCTGAAGTCGCTGGCGATGCCAAGCGCCTGCTGGAAGGCCTGGTCGTCCAATGCCAATACACGCTTGGCCTCGGCGTCAGGCAGGGACCATACGATCGAGCTGCGTCCGTCGGCCAGCGGCAGGAACGCCAGCGGCCCGGAGGGCAGGAATCGCTGCCAGGCCGTGCGCTGGTGCGCCTCGGTAGTTTCGACGTGGGCGACGACGGCACGCTGCGCATAGTCGCGGCCGTGCGTACCGATACCGACCATGGCACGCAGCGGGGATTCGGCGCCGTCGGCAGCCACCACGAGTCGCGCCGTAACAACCTGACCGTCGGCAAGATCCAGCTGGGCGCGGTCTTCACGCATGGTGTAGGCAACCACTTCGGCCGGCACGATGCGGCGCACATCGGCGTCGTCCAGCGCGTGCCAGAGTGTCGCCTGGACAAGGCTGTTCTCGACGATGTAGCCGAGCACGTCGCGCCCCTCGTCCGCCGCATCGAAATGAATCGCCGCGCCGTTCTCGGCGTCCCATACGTGCATACGGTCATATGCGGACGCGCGCGCGTCGCGAATACGAGACCACACACCGAGCTGATCGAGCAGCGTCACCGACGAGGGCGCCAGCCCCACCACGCGCAGGTCCACTTCGTCAGCCGCCGCCCAGGCGGATGGCGCGCGGGCGTCGATCAGCGCGACAGAAAAACCGGAACGCGCGAGGGCCAGCGCAGTGGCGGCGCCGACCATGCCACCACCCACCACCGCCACATCGAGGAGGCTACCGCGACGGCGCGTGGCATCGTTCTGCCGGGACTCGCTCATGGCGTTTTCTCCCGCACCGCCACCGGCGCATGCGGCCTGAAGCCCATGCCGCGGCGGCTCAAGGCATGCCGCAAAGGCGGCACGCGATCGAGTGCGAGCATCGCCAACGACCTCAGCGGCCCCAGCAGCGGCTGGTTCAGGCAGGCAAGCCGGACCAGGCCGTGACTCATCGCCATGGTCCCCTCGCGGTCAGCCGCACGGCGCATGGCGTATTCGGCCAGCAAGGCCGGCGCGCCAGGATCGGCGGCCCCGGACACGAGTTCGGACAAGGTAAGCGCATCGCGCAGGCCGAGGTTGAAGCCTTGCGCGCCGATCGGATGGACCGTCTGCGCCGCGTTGCCGACCAGGGCGGCACGCTGTGCGACAAGGCTGTCGGCCGCCACGCGTCGAATCCGATAGGGCGAACGTTTGCCGGGACGTGACAAGCGGCCGAGCCGCCAGCCGAAACGCTCCTGGGCAAAGGCCGCGAAGGTCGCGTCATCCATGGCCGCCACCGTGTCGGCCTCATGGGCGGCGACGGTCAGTACAACGCCGATACGGCGATCGGCCAGCGGCAGGACCGCCACCGGGCCCTCGTCCGTGAACCGCTCGAACGCGCGGCCGCGCGGGTCACGCTCCGGGGTCATCGTGCTGACGAAGAGAGCCTGTTCATAGTCGTATTCCGCCGTGCCGATGCCGAGCTGGGCGCGAATACCCGACTGTGTGCCGTCGGCGCCGACGAGGAGCGGGGTGACGATGTCCCGGGACTGCCCATGGGCCGAGACGGTCACCGACCAGCCGCCATCCACGGCGTCGATGCCTTCGACCCGCGCCGGCGCGAGACGGGTCAGCAGGCGGCAACGGTCGAGCCGCTGCAACAGCGCGGCGCCGAGCTCCCGCGCCGGAAGGGTCCAGCCCAGGGCGTCCACGCCTTCCGCTGCCGCATCCATGCGTACGCTGCCGAAGTCGCCGGCACGACTCGTATGGATATGTGTGATCGGAGTTGCCCTGCCCTGCGCGAACTCCCACACGCCGATCGCCGCCAGGCCGTTCACGGTCGCGCGGGCCAGCGCCAGGTTGCGCTCGTCGTAGCTGGGCTGGTCATCCACACGTGGCGCGGCAGCCTCGACCAGAATGGCCGGCAGTCCCGCATTGTCCAGGGCGATGGCGAGGCTGGCGCCAACCAGGCCGCCGCCAACGATGAGAATGGGTTCGGAAGAAGTCATGGCCGGATGATAACCCCGCCACGTGAAGGCGCCCGCGCTGCGGCCCCCTGCCGCAGTCGCGTCGCGCACCGATAGAATGTGCCGATGGGCAACCGACTTTCGAAGATCTACACACGCACCGGCGACGATGGCACGACCGGCCTCGGCGACGGCACCCGTACCGGCAAGGACTCCCTGCGCGTCACTGCCTACGGCACCGTGGACGAGCTCAACAGCGCCATCGGCATGACGATGGCCGCCGATGGGGTGGACGACGACATCCGCGAGGCGCTGGCGCAGATCCAGCACGAGCTGTTCGACCTCGGCGGTGAGTTGTGCATCCCGGGCATGGCCATGGTCCAGGCCCGGGACATCGACCGCCTCGAGACGGTGCTCGACGCCTTCAACGCGGATCTTCCCGCCCTCAAGGATTTCATCCTGCCCGGCGGCGGGATGGCCGCGGCGTCCTGCCATCTCGCCCGAACGATATGCCGGCGTGCCGAACGCGACGTCGTCGCCCTGGGCCGGGTCGAGGACGTGCGGCCCGAGGCGCAGCGCTACCTGAATCGATTGTCCGACCTGCTCTTCGTCATCGCCCGCGTTCTCGCCCGCCGTAGCGGCCACGGCGAAGTGCTTTGGCAGCATGAGCGCCGCCCGCGCGGCTGAGTCGGCGGTGTAAGCTCAATCGGCAGGCGCGGCGATCGACGACGCGCTCTCTAGGGGTCCAGAGCTATGGGTGACTTGCCATCGTGCGGTGCGGCTGACGATTCTGCTAAGTTGGCCGCCTTTCGAACGAATAAGACCGAGCCTGTGACGTCACGCAACAGCATCTTGCCTAAACGCCGCCTGCTGGCGACAGCCGTCGCCTTCATCGTGTCGAGTGCCGCCCAGGCCGCCCAGGTGGCGCCCACGACGGTAGCTCCCTCCCAGGGCACGCCCACCCAGGCACCGGTTGCAACCTGCGCGCTGGGCTCGTTCTTCTGCCCGGGGCGCCCGGTCAACTACAACCAGTGCCATCCGAACGCCATGCTGGCCTTCTACGAACCGGCGATCACCAAGGACTCGTCGCTGCGCGACACCGCCGTCACCGACGTTCACTCGGGCATCGACGACGGCAATGCCAGCGGCGTCAAGGTCGAAAGTCCTGAACCGGATGTCTATCACCTGACCGGTGGCGTCCGTCTCGAGCGCGCCGATCAGGTCATGCGTGCCGACGACGTCACGTACAACTCGAACTCCACGGCCTACGACGCTAACGGCAACGTGCGGTACCAGGAGGCGGGCATGCTCGTCTCGGCCGACCGCATGACCGGCACCACCACGCCCAATCAGGCCGATGCCGACCACGTCACCTACCAGTTGCTCCAGTCGCGCGGCAACGGTGTGGCCGATCACGCCAAGGTGATGGATCCGCAGCACGGCCGGTTCAACATGGCCACGTACTCGACCTGCGATGTCGGCAACCACGTATGGGAGTTCCGCGCGAAGACGCTGAACCTGAACAAGGACACCGGCGTAGGCGTGGCACGCAGTGCAACGATGCGGTTCAAGAACGTGCCGTTCATGTACCTGCCCGTGTTCTCCTTCCCGCTGGACGATCGCCGCAAGAGCGGCTTTCTATACCCGACGTTCGGCTCGAACAGCTATTCGGGTGCGTACCTCACGCTCCCGTATTACTTCAATCTGGCACCGAACTACGACGCCACGGTGGAGCCCGGTTTCTACAGCGATCGCGGGCTGATGCTCGGTGGCGAGTTCCGCTATCTGCTGCCGCAATCGAACGGCAGTTTCGATCTGCACTACATGGCCCACGACAAGGGGCCGGACCAGGACATCAGCGGCACGAGCGACCGCGATGGATCCAAGCAACGCTGGTTGCTGCAGATTGCCAACTCGACCAACCTCGGCGACGGCTTCCACTTCGGTGCGAACGTGAACCGCGCCTCGGACAACCAGTATTTCCGTGACTTCGGCAATGACCTCTACAGTTCCGGCGTGGGCCTGCTCTCGTCCAGCGCCTATGTGAGCAAGGGTGGCAAGTACTGGAGCGCCTCGCTCGGCGCCGACGATTACCAGAACGTCGATGCAGGGCTGCCCAACTATGTGGCGCCGTATCGTCGCTGGCCGCGCGGTACCTTCAACTTCAATGCCCCCGTGCTCAGCTGGCTCGACGGCGGTATCGACAGCGAGATCGTGAACTTCCGCAAGGAAGATCCGGCACCCGTCTCCCCCGGGGTTCCAGGCCAGGTCGACGGTACCCGTCTGGATCTGGCCCCATTTCTCGCGGCGGACTTCCAGGGCGCCTCGTGGTTCGTGCGTCCCCGCGTCGAGTATCGCTATACGGATTATCGCCTCGATACCGATTACCAGCACTACAACTACGCGCAGCGCGACCCGTCCCGCTCCCTGCCGATCGCCAACCTGGACGCCGGCCTGATCTTCGATAAGCAGACCAGCCTGTTCGGCACCGACTATACGCAGACGCTCGAGCCGCGCATTTACTACCTGTATGTGCCGTACCGCAACCAGAACAACCTGCCGCTCTTCGACACCAGCGAGATGTCGTTCGATTTCTGGCAGCTGTTCAGCAATAACCGTTTCTCCGGCGCCGATCGCCAGATGGACGCCAACAACCTGACCGCCGCCCTGACCACGCGCCTGCTCGACGACCACGGCGTGGAGCGGCTCGCGGCCAGCGTGGGCCAGATCCGGTATTTCAGCGACCAGAAGGTACAGGCGTCGCCGACCACCGCGCCGACCAATTTCGCCGGTTCGGACTACATCGCGCAGCTGAGCATGCAATTCAACGACAACTGGCGGATGAACAGCTCCTACCAGTGGGACCCGAACAAGAAGCCCAACCCCTACCTGGGCCCGAACGGGCAGCCGTTCGACCAGGGCCACGATACCGACCTGGCCACGGTTCAGATCCAGCGCCGCATCAAGGGCGACGGCATCATCAACTTCTCGTACCGCTATCGCCGCAATGTGATGGAACAATTCGACACATCGGTGGTCTTTCCGGTGTCCGAGCGCTGGCGCGCACTGGCGCGATGGGTCTTCGCCCGCCGCGACGTCCTGCCTGTCACCGTGCCCGGCACAGGCACCTTCAATACCTTCACGTTCTCGCACCGCACCCTGGATGCGGCCGTGGGTGTCGAGTACGACAGCTGCTGCGTCGCCCTCCGCGTACTCGGCCGCCACTACGTACACGACTACACCCGGCAGACGGCCAACGCGATCATGTTCGAGGTGGAATTCAAGGGCCTGGGCTCCTTCAACCCGCAGACGGCCAGCTATCTGCGGCGTGCTATCCTTGGCTATCAATAAGTGGGGCAGGTGCCCCGGGCTCCCTATTCGATGAAGCAGATTCTTGCGTACTCCCTGCTCGCCGCCGCCCTCGCGTCGGTCGTCCCCACCGCCCATGCCCAGCTGATGCCCTCGGCCCAGCCGGCACAGGGCGGTAGCGCTTCCGGCAACGGTTCGATCGACCGCATCGTTGCGGTGGTCGAAGACGACATCATCCTGCAGAGCGAGCTGGACGAGGCGATCAACGCCATCGTCAAGCAGTACGCCGCCAATCCCGCCCAGCTGCCGCCGCACGACGTGCTGGCGCGGCAGGTGCTGGATCGCCTCATCCTGATGAAGATCCAGGTACAGCAGGCCGCCAACCAGAACATCAAGGTCTCCGACCAGGATGTGGACCAGGCGGCAGCCAACGTTGCCCAGCAGAACAAGATGAGCCCCGAGCAGCTGCGCGCCGCGGTCGAACAGGACGGTTACAGCTACGCCGGCTTTCGCCAGCAGCTGTCCGACCAGATCACCGCCCAGAAGCTGCATGAGAGCGTCGTTCGCGACCAGGTCAACGTGACCGATACCGAGGTCAACAACATGCTCGCCAGCCCGAGCTACAAGGGCGGCGAAGTTCACCTGGCGCACATCCAGATCAGCACCCCGGCCAACGGCAGCGCGAGCGATATCGCCACCGCCCAGGCAAAGGCCGAGGAAACGCTCAAGGCAATCAAGGGCGGCATGGATTTCAACGCCGCGGCCATTCGCTTCTCCGACGCACCCGACGCCCTCGACGGCGGCGATCTCGGCTGGCGCCGGCTCGACGAAGTACCGCCGGCCTTCGCGGACGCCGTCACCGGCCTCAAGCCGGGCGACAACACCGCTGCGCTGCGTGGCCCGACGGGCTTCCACATCCTGAAGCTGGTCGAGACCCGCCAGGCAGGCCGTCAGATCGTCACCGAGTTCCACGCCCGCCAGATCCTGATCAAGCCGTCGGAAATCGTTACGCCCGAACAGGCGGAAAAGAAGGCCCAGGACATCTACACCCGTGTGGTCGACAAGAAGGAAGATTTCGCCAAGATCGCGAAGGAAGACTCCAAGGACAACACCACGGCGAACAACGGCGGTGACATGGGCTGGTTCGCCCAGGACGCATGGGGCCAGGCCATCGGCGGCCAGATCGCCAGCCTGAAGGACAACGAAGTCTCCCATCCGATCCAGACCGACGCCGGCTGGATCGTGATCCAGCGCCTGGGCACGCGTCAGAGCGATCTGACCGACCAGCTCCAGCGCGATCAGGCTCGCCAGGCCATTGGCAATCGCAAAGCCGATGCGGCCTATGAGAGCTATCTTCGCGAGCAGCGCTCCTCGGCCTACGTAAACATCCTCGTGCCGGAACTCAAGGATCCGGACGACAAGCAGGCTTCGGCCACGCCCCCCGCCCAGTAAGCCGTCATGACCGCGACCTCCCTGCCACGGCTCGCCGTTACTGCCGGTGAGCCTGCCGGGGTAGGTCCCGAACTGGTCGCCCGCCTTGCCGCCAGCGACCTCCCCGCCGATCTCATTGCGATCACCGATCGCGACCTGCTTCGCCGGGCCGCCGCGATCTGCGGCATCGACCTCACTATCAGCGACGACGACGGCTCCCTCCTCACGACAAGGGCCGCTGGCCACGTCCGCGTGCGGCACGTGCCCCTGGCCATACAGGAAGTGCCCGGCCAGCCGAGCCCCGCTAATGCCCGGCACGTGCTCGATATGCTTTCCGTCGCGGCCGATGGTTGCCTCAGCGGCGAGTTCGACGCGGTGGTTACCGGGCCCGTCCAGAAATCCAGCATCAATCAAGCCGGCGTGCCCTTCAGCGGACACACCGAGTTCTTCGCCGAGCGTGCCGCCAGCGAGGTGGTGATGATGCTGGCGAGCCCGGATTTGCGCGTCACCCTGGCGACTACCCATCTGCCGCTATCGACGGTGCCATCGGCCATCACGCCGGAGCTGCTGGAGCGCACGCTACGCATTGTCAGCGGCTCGCTGACATCGCTTTATGGCCTCGTTCGCCCACGTATCGCGGTGCTCGGCCTCAACCCGCATGCCGGCGAAGATGGTCACATGGGGCGAGAAGAGATCGACACCATCATCCCGCTGCTCGAGCGCTTGCGCGGCGAAGGCATGGACCTGCTCGGCCCACTCCCCGCCGACACCGCCTTCGTGCCAGCGCTGCGCGAGCGCTACGACGCCGTGCTGGCGATGTATCACGACCAGGCGCTGCCGGTGCTCAAGAGCGAAGCCTTCGACAGCACGGTCAACGTGACCCTCGGCCTTCCCTTCATTCGCACGTCCGTCGATCACGGCACGGCGCTGGATCTGGCCGGCACTGGCCGGGCGAATCCCGCGAGCCTGTTCGCCGCGACGCGACTTGCCATCGATTTTGCCAACCATCGGGCCGCCGTATGAACGCACGCCCCAAGAAGAGCTTCGGCCAGCACTTCCTGCACGATAAGCGCTACATCGATCGCATCGTCTCTTCCATCGCACCGAAAGACGGCGACACGGTCGTCGAGATCGGCCCCGGCGAAGGCGCTATGACGATGCCCCTGCTGGCCGTCGCGAAGCGAATGACGGCAATCGAGCTGGACACGGACCTGATCCCGGGCCTGCAGGAGCGCGCCGCGTCCATCGGCGAATTGCGCATCGTGCATTCGGATGTCCTGAAGGTGGATTTCACGGCGCTCGCCCGCGAACTGGGCGCCGAACGCCTGCGAATCGCGGGCAACCTGCCCTATTACATCTCCAGCCCCATCCTGTTTCATTGCGTCGATCACGCGGCGGCGATCCAGGACATGCATTTCATGCTGCAGAAGGAAGTGGTCGACCGCATGGCCGCCGAGCCCGGCAGCAAGGTATACGGGCGGTTGAGCGTCATGCTCCAGCTGGCCTGCAAGGTCACGCCGCTGTTCAACGTGCCGCCGGGCGCTTTCCGGCCGCCACCCAAGGTGGACTCGGCCGTGGTCCGGCTGGTCCCGCTGCCGCCTGAGCAGCTGCCCCAGGGAGACCCGGCGAACATCTACAAGGTCGTGAAGGCCGCCTTCGCCATGCGCCGCAAGACCCTGTCAAACACGCTGAAGGGTCTCGTGGACGAAGCGACTATCCGGGATCTGGGCATCGATCCGCGCGCCCGCGCGGAAACGCTCCCCCCAGGCGACTTCGTCAAGCTCGCCAACGCGATGTGAAGGTCCTTGCGGGCATACTTGCCCGCCCTGTCCCCGTCCCTGACAATCGGTCCATGAACTCCAAAACACCCTACACGATCGACGTGGAGGTCGAATCCCGCTTCGTCCCCGACCAGTCGCAGCCTACCGACAATCGCTACGTCTTCGCCTACACCATCACCTTGCGCAATGCCGGCGAAACCGGCGCGCAGCTGATGACCCGTCACTGGGTCATCAAGGATGCGAACGGCAAGGTAGAGGAAGTGCGTGGCGACGGCGTGGTCGGTGAACAGCCCTGGATGCGTCCCGGCGAGTCGTTCGAATACACCTCCGGCGCTGTCCTCGAGACGGCGGTGGGCACCATGGAAGGCAGCTACAGCATGATTGCTGACGACGGCACGCAGTTCGACGCCCCGATTCCGACTTTCGTGCTTTCGATACCCCGCACGCTCCACTAGGATCGACTCATGGATAGCGTGCAAGCCGGCGACGGCGCCATGGAGCAGCAGGACTGATGGCCGTCTACGCAATCGGCGACGTCCAGGGCTGCTACCCCGAGCTTCAGCGCTTGCTGGAGAAGATTCGCTTCGACCCGGCGAATGATCGCCTGTGGTTTTGCGGCGACCTGGTCAATCGTGGCGGAGAGTCACTGGCCACCCTGCGCCTGATTCATTCGCTGCGCGAGCAGAGCATCATTACGCTCGGCAACCACGACCTCTCTTTGCTGGCCATCGGCCAGCGCCGCGAAGACGCGCAACAGCGGGTCAACCCGGAATTGCGTGAAGTCCTGTTCGCCGACGACGCGCCGGTTCTCCTCGAGTGGATGCGCATGCAGAAGCTGCTGCATCACGACGAGACCCTCGGCTGGACTATGATTCATGCCGGCCTCGCACCGAGCTGGACATTGCGCCAGGCGCAGCGTGCGGCGCTGGAAGTCGAGCGTGAGCTTGGTGGCCCGCGTCACCAGCGCCTGCTCAAGAACCTGTTCGGCAACCGGCCGCCGGGCTGGAACAATCGCCTGCAGGGCGTCGAGCGTCATCGCGCCACGATCAACACGCTCACGCGCATGCGCTACTGCGACGTCACCGGTCGCATCGACTTCGAAGGCAAGGGCACGCCCGGCACGCAAAAGCCAGGCATGTATCCGTGGTTCGAAGTGCCGGGTATGCGTCGCCGCGAAACAAAGATCGTTTGCGGGCATTGGTCCGCGCTGGGCCGCTTCGCTGGGCTGGGCATCTACGCGATCGACACCGGTTGCGTGTGGGGTGGACAGCTCACCGCGCTACGCCTGGATACGCCGGAACCGGAATACATCACCGTCGAAGCCGAGCCGTACCGCCAGAAGCCTAAGGGTGGCGGGGACTAAGAAAGGTTCTTCGTCGATTCCGGTGGAGGGGTGAGGCGCAGAGCCTTCGGTGCCCACCCTCGCTGCTCAGACAGGTCCTCCGCGTTCGAAAAGGAAGGCCGCTCCGCGGCGCGTGTACTTATTGGCCTACGGCCGCTCCACTTGTGCGGAACTCGCCTCGAGGGTGGGCACCGAAGACTCTTCCCATCCCTGAGGTTCGTGTGGGTCGAGCCGGTGAAGCAACGCCGCTTCGGCTGCTGGCTCGTCGTCATCGCCGTCGCCAAACGACCAACCCCCAGCGCACCGGTTGCGATCGTCGCGATCGTCTGCGCGAGGGCAGCGCAGTGGCGAGGAAGGCGCTCACCCACCGAGCCGGAAACTACCAGCACGACTGCCGTGAGGGCCGGCTTCTGCGGCAACGCCCACTCCAACGGCTCTCCCTCCAGCTGACCGTATCGTCGTGAGAGACCTTGGTGTCCACCCTCGAGGCGAGTTCCGCACAAGTGGAGCGGCCGTAGGCCAGATAGATACATGGGCCGCGTGAGCGGCCTTTCCTTCTCGAACGCGGAGGACCTGTTTGAGCAGCGAGGGTGGGCACCAAGGTCTCCCCGCGAGACGCCCAAGTGTAGGGAGCGACGGCGAAGCCGAGCCGCCCGCGCGAAGCCGAAAGACGAGCCCGCGAACAAGACACCGCGCGCCTCCGCCGGAAGTGCGCGAGGAACAAAAAAAACCCGCCTTTCGGCGGGTTTCTTATCAGCTGAGCTGACCGTGACAGTGTTTGTACTTCTTGCCGGAACCGCAAGGGCAAGGATCGTTACGACCGACCTTCGGGCCGTCGTTGAGCACAGGCGCGATCACCGGATCAGCTACCGCGTTGTCGCCACCGAGGCCCAACTGCTGTGCATCGGCGTGCTGGTACTGCAGGCGCTGCGCTTCGGCCGCACGCTGCTGTTCGGCTTCCATCGCAGTGACTTCGTCTTCGCTGCGGATGCGAATGCGCGCCAGCATCTGGACCACTTCGCTCTTGATGCGATCGAGCATTTCGGAGAACAGCTCGAAAGACTCGCGCTTGAACTCCTGCTTCGGCTGCTTCTGTGCGTACCCACGCAGGTAAATGCCTTGGCGCAGGTAATCCATGCTTGCCAGATGCTCCTTCCATGCGTTGTCGACAACCGAGAGCATCACGTGCTTCTCGAGCGAACGCATGGTTTCGGCACCGACCTGGAGTTCCTTTTCGGCGAACAGTGCGTCCACCGCGGCACGCACGTGCTCGAGGATGGCTTCCGAATCGACGTCCTTCTGGCCTTCGACCCAGTGCGGCAGGTCAATGCGCAGGTTGAGCTCGCTGGCCAGCTCGCGATCGAGGCCGGCGATATCCCACTGGTCGTCGATGCTGTCGGCGGGTACGTACTTCCGCACCAACGCCACCACGACGTCCTGGCGGATGTCGACGATCATGTCGGAGATGTCGTCGATCTCGAGGAGTTCGTCGCGCTGCGCGTAGATCACCTTGCGCTGGTCGTTGGCGACGTCATCGAATTCGAGGAGGTTCTTGCGGATGTCGAAGTTGTGCTGCTCGACCTTGCGCTGCACCTTTTCGATCTGGCGCGTGATCAGGCGATCCTCGAGGGCCTCGTCTTCCTTCATGCCGAACATCTGCATCCAGCGGCCGATGCGCTCGCCGCCGAAGATGCGCATCAGGTTGTCCTGCAGCGACAGGTAGAAGCGCGAGGAACCCGGATCGCCCTGGCGGCCCGATCGGCCACGCAGCTGGTTGTCGATACGACGCGACTCGTGGCGCTCCGTGCCGACGATATGCAGGCCGCCTGAGGCGAGAACCTGCTCGTGGCGCTTCTTCCACTCTTCGCGTGTTTTCTGGCGATCGGCATCGGTTGCCGTTTCCGGCAACGTGGCCAGCAACGCTTCAAGGCTGCCGCCGAGCACGATATCCGTACCGCGACCGGCCATGTTGGTAGCGATCGTGACCGAACCGGGTGCGCCGGCCTGGGCCACGATGTGCGCTTCACGCTCGTGTTGCTTGGCGTTGAGCACCTCGTGAGGAATCCGCTCTTTCTTGAGCAGGTCCGAAACGAGCTCCGACACGTCGATGGATGCGGTACCCACGAGCACGGGCTGACCGCGCTCGAAGCAAGCCTTGATGTCGGTGATGACTGCCTTGTACTTGGCATCCGGACCGAGGAACACGGAATCCGGGTTGTCCACGCGAATCATCGGCTGGTGCGTCGGAATGACCACCACTTCCAGGCCGTAGACGGTCTGGAATTCGTAGGCTTCCGTATCGGCCGTACCGGTCATGCCGGCCAGCTTCTTGTACATGCGGAACAGGTTCTGGAACGTCACCGTCGCCAGCGTCTGGTTCTCGCGCTGGATGGGGACGCCTTCCTTCGCCTCGACCGCCTGGTGCAAGCCATCGGACCAGCGACGGCCCGCCAGCGTACGGCCGGTGAACTCGTCGACGATGATGACTTCGCCGTCGCGCACGATGTAGTCGACATCGCGCTGGTAGATTGCGTTCGCACGTAGCGCCGCATTCATGTGATGAACGACGGCGAGGTTCTTCGAATCGTAAAGGCCGCTGTCCGGCTCGATGACACCGGCCTCGCGCAGAAGCTGTTCCGCATGCTCCATGCCCTCTTCGGACATGTGCACCTGCTTGCCCTTCTCGTCGACGAAGTAATCGCCGCCGGTGTCTTCCTTTTCCTGACGCGACAGGCCGGGAACGATCTTGTTCACCGCGATGTAGAGCTGCGGGGAATCCTCGGCCGGGCCGGAAATGATCAGTGGCGTACGGGCTTCGTCGATCAGGATCGAATCGACCTCGTCGACGATGGCGTAGTGCAGGCCGCGCTGGTTGCGCTGTTCCTTGCTGAGCGCCATGTTGTCGCGCAGGTAGTCGAACCCGAACTCGTTGTTCGTACCGTAGGTGATGTCTGCCTGGTAGGCGCTGCGCTTGTCCGCGTGATCCATGCCGGGATACACCACGCCGACCGAGAGGCCGAGGAAGTTGTACAGGCGGCCCATCTGCGCGGAGTCGCGCCGTGCCAGGTAGTCATTCACGGTGACAACGTGAACGCCCTTGCCTTCGAGCGCGTTGAGGTACACCGGCAGCGTGCCGACCAGGGTCTTGCCCTCGCCGGTGCGCATTTCGGCAATACGCCCGCCATGCAACACCATGCCGCCAATGAGCTGGACGTCATAGTGGCGCATGCCAAGCACACGCTTGGCGGCCTCACGCGTTACCGCGAAGGCCTCCGGCAGCAGGGCGTCGAGGGTCTCGCCGGCAGCGAGACGCTGACGGAAGGCATCGGTCTTGCCACGCAGCGCGTCGTCGGAAAGCTTTTCGAATTCCGGCTCGAGGGCGTTGATGCGCTTGACCGTCTTGGAGAGGTCACGCAGCACCCGCTCGTTACGGCTGCCGAAAATACTCGTCAGTGCACGATTGAACATCGATCATCCGGATCTGAAACGAAAAGGGCTGCCGGAAGACACAAAGCCGACCGGCACGAAGGGACGATCATACTACGGGCGTCCCCGGCTTTCCTCGGGGTGGCGGCTGCCGGGCCCGGATTCAAGCCCGATCAGCGGTGGCTCTTGACGAAGGCCAGCGGATTGACGACCCGATCGTGGTACCAGACCTCGAAATGCACGTGCGAGCCGGTCGAACGGCCCGTCGAACCGGCCTTGGCGATCACGTCGCCCACGCGGACACGCTGTCCCGGATGGGCGATGAGGGCGCTGTTATGGGCGTAACGGGTCATATAGCCGTTGCCGTGGTCGATTTCGACGACATCGCCATAGCCGCTGCGCTGACCCGCAAAAGTGACCATGCCTTCAGCCACTGCCGTCACGGGCGTACCCGTGGGCGTGGCGATGTCGATGCCCGTATGGCGTGCGCTGTGCCCGCTGAAGGGGTCCGGGCGACCGCCGAAATAGGAAGAAATGTAGCCATTGACCGGCATGCCAGTGGGCCGCAGGCTCGATTCGATACTACGGTCCATCAGCATGTCGCGCAGGGCTTCGAGCTGGGCCTGCTGGGCGTCGAATTGGCCTGACAGCTGGTCGATGCTCTTGTCGAGAGACCCAGGTAGCGCGTAGGCGCCGGCATCCGGCCCGTTGGCGACCTCGAGGCCGCCCTGACCGGGCTCCTCGTCGAAGTTGAATTCGCCGTCGTCCAGCTTGCCGACCTGGGTCAGGCGCTCACCGAGGGCGTTGAGCCGGACCGACTGAGCCTGGAGCTGGCCAAGCTTGACTGCCAGGGCGTCGAGATCGCGCTGGGCATCGCGCTTGATCTGGGCCACCTGGGCATCCTGGCTGCCCACCTGCGCCTGCAGGCCACTGAGGTTACCCAGTGCGCGGTCCTTCGGACTGGCGACGACCAGGGCCACCGCAGCGCCCACGCCGGCGATACCGATGAATCCGGCCAGCGCCACCGCTGTGACCTTGCGGCGCATGCGCCGGCAGGTGAGATCCAGCGTTTTCGGCCCTTTCTGGCCACGAGACACGAGTATGATCTGCATACGTTCCACATCGAATAGTTGAAGCCGGTCCATGCCACCGCCGTACCAACCGACCCGACGCTCCACCCATGGACTGAAGTCCATCACGGAGTTTGGGCCTGTCGCATCGCTGGCCAAACGGGCCCGCGAACTCGACACGTTGGACCGCCAGCTGCGCGCGACGTTGCCCAAACCGTTGCGCGACAACGTCCGCTTCGCGGACTTGCGCGACGGTCGGCTCGTCTTCCTTGCGCCCTCCTCGGCTTGGGCATCGCGGGTGCGCCTTTACCAGACGCAGATCCTCGAGGCCGCCCGCGCCATCGGCGCGAAAGCCAGTTCGGTTGCCGTGAAAGTGGCCCCCCTACCGGTCGAGGAAGTCATTCCCGACCGACATAAACCGCTTTCCGCCTCAGCCGGTCGCCATCTGCGAGCTGCCGCGGCGTCACTCTCCGACCCCACGTTGCGGGATCTGTTCCTGAAACTGGCCTCCGAGGCCGAAATTTCAGAATAATTCTATAGTTACAACACTAACGCTCGATCCGTAAGCAGCACCGGATCCACCGGAGCGGCAAACTTTATAGCACGCATGATCGGCGTGAACACCTAAAATGGACGTAAAGTTCACGTAGTCGTGACGGGGGTCACGGGGGTTCCGCTACACCGCGTCGCTGGTTTTTCGCCGCTGGCAAAGAAAAAGGCCGCGATCGCTCGCGGCCTTTCTTGTCGTGCGGATGCCCCGGGAGGGGCCTTGCCTCAGACCGCGTGGGCGGGCTGGGCGTAGGAGATCGGCGCCTTGGCCGGATCCTTGAAGCTGACTTCTTCCCAGGCGGTGACGTCAGCCATCAGGCTGCGAAGAAGCTTGTTGTTGAGCTCGTGACCCGACTTGTGCGCGGAGTACGCGCCGATCAGGCTGTGGCCCAGCATGTAGATATCGCCGATGGCGTCGAGGATCTTGTGCTTGACGAACTCGTTGTCGTAACGGAGACCGTCCTCATTGAGCACGCGGTAGTCGTCCAGCACCACGGCATTGTCCATGGAGCCGCCCAGCGTGAGGTTGCGCTCACGGAGCATCTCGATGTCGCGCATGAAACCGAACGTGCGGGCGCGGCTGACTTCCTTGACGAATGAAGTCGTCGAGAAATCCATCTCGGCCTGCGAATTGCGCTTGTTGAACAGCGGGTGGTCGAACTCGACCGAGAAGCCCACCTTGAAGCCGTCGAACGGCTCGAGCTTGGCCCACTTGTCGCCGTCCTGGACGATGACCGGCTTCTTGATACGGATGAAGCGCTTCGCGGCTTCCTGCTCCTCGATACCAGCAGACTGGATAAGGAAGACGAACGGACCGGCGCTGCCATCCATGATCGGCACTTCCGGCGCAGACAGGTCGACATAAGCGTTGTCGATACCCAGGCCGGCCATGGCCGAAAGCAGATGCTCGACCGTGGACACGCGAACGTCGCCGTTGATCAGCGTGGTCGAAAGACGCGTATCACCGACGTTCTCGGGACGCGAATGCAGTTCGACGGGCGGATTCAGGTCAGTGCGACGGAACACGATGCCCGTGTTCGGCGCCGCCGGACGAAGCGTCATGTACACCTTGTCGCCGGTATGAAGACCGACGCCGGTGGCGCGAATGATGTTCTTGAGCGTGCGCTGCTTAATCATATTGGGTCAAACCTTAGCCGGCAGCAGCCATAAGTGGCGAATAGGCTAACACAGTCTTAACCTCGTGATAAACGAACTCACCGGTACAGTCAAGCAACGCTTCACTGTTCCTTCAGCAACAAGCGCGAGCCATTCTCATTCAATCTGCGACGTAAACCCAGACCATTCAAGAACTTGAGAATATTCGCAAGTTTCTCCCGTCGACACGGCAACGCTCCGCTGCCCGGACGGGATCGGCGGCGGAGCGTCGGGTGACCCGGCATCATGCCGGGCCAGCCTCACGTTGTCCTTAACGTGCCTTTATTGGCGTGATGCTGCAATCAATCGGCCTGGCGGCGCAGGAACGCCGGGATGTCCAGGTAGTCGATCGTCGGCTCGGCACTCTTCGCCGGGGCCGGCTCCGAGCGCGTCGACGAAACGACGTCGGGCTGAGCGTAATCGACCACTTCGTTGCCGGTACCCGTGCGCAGCACGACCGGACGCGGACGCTGACGCATTTCGACCTGCTGCTGCACCGGCTGGCGGATCGGCTGCTTCGACGCCACGCCCGCACGGTTCAGGCCGGTAGCGACCACGGTCACGCGAACGTCGTCCTGCATGTCCGGATCGAGCGAGGTGCCGATGACCACGGTCGCGTCTTCCGAAGCGAAGTCGTGGATCACGCGGCCGATCTCGTCGAACTCGCGCATGGTCAGGTTCGGACCGGCGGTGACGTTGACGAGGATGCCGCAGGCGCCGTTGAGGTTCACGTCCTCGAGCAGCGGGTTGTTGATGGCCGCCTCGGCAGCGGCCTGCGCACGGTCGTCGCCGCGAGCCGTGCCGGAGCCCATCATCGCCATGCCCATCTCGCTCATCACGGTACGGACGTCGGCAAAGTCGACGTTGATCAGGCCCGGGGCCGTGATCAGGTCGGCAATACCCTGCACCGCGCCCTGGAGCACATCGTTGGCTGCCTTGAAGGCATTGAGCAGGGTCACTTCGCGACCGAGCACCGAGAGCAGCTTTTCGTTCGGCACGGTGATCAGCGAATCGACGTGCTGCGACAGGTCTTCGATGCCCTTGAGGGCGACCTGCATGCGGCGACGGCCTTCGAACGGGAACGGCTTGGTGACGACCGCGACCGTGAGGATGCCCTTTTCTTTCGCGAGCTGGGCGACGACCGGTGCCGCGCCGGTACCGGTACCACCACCCATGCCGGCGGTAATGAAGACCATGTCCGCGCCTTCGAGCATTTCCTCGATGCGCTCGCGATCTTCCAGTGCGGCCTGACGGCCCACTTCCGGATTGGCACCCGCACCCAGGCCCTTGGTGACGTTGCCACCGAGCTGGAGATGGGTACGCGAGTTGCAGCTCTTCATGGCCTGCGCGTCGGTGTTGGCGACGACGAACTCGACGCCTTCGATATTGGAGTTGACCATGTGGGCCACGGCGTTACCGCCGCCGCCACCTACGCCGATGACTTTGATGACCGCGTTCGGCGCCAGCTTTTCGATGAGTTCAAACATTTCCCGTCCTCCGCAGAACTTTTAGTTTTTATGGTTTATGTCCCAAGTCCGACTCCTGTCGGCCATGGGTTGCGGGCCATCCTCTTGCCCCGGCGCCCCCCTTCCATCGGGCACCGACATTCCGGGTACTACTTAGAAATTCTTGGTGAACCAGCTTCGGAACTTTTCGACCACACTGCCGACGTTGCCGACGGCGGAACTCGTGTTACGCGAGGCTCCGCTCGACCGCGAGCCGTGCAGAAGCAGGCCCACGCCGGTCGAGTGCAGCTCGCTGGATACGACATCGCCCAGGCCCGACACGTGCTGGGGCACGCCGATGCGGACCATCTTGTGGAAGATTTCTTCCGCCAGCTCGAGCGCGCCTTCCATGCGCGACGCGCCACCGGTCAGAACGATGCCGGCGGCGACGAGGCTCTCGTAACCCGAGCGGCGCAGTTCGTCCTGCACCATCTCGAAGATTTCCTCGTAGCGTGCCTGCACCGACTGCGCGAGCGCCTGGCGCGCGAGACGGCGCGGTGGACGGTCGCCGACGCTCGGCACCTGGATCGTTTCTTCCGCGTGCGCAAGCTGGGCGAGCGCGCACGCGTATTTGATTTTGATCTCTTCCGCGTGAGCGGTCGGTGTGTGCACGCCGTAGGCGATGTCGTTGGTGACCTGGTCGCCGCCAACCGGCAGCGACTTGGTGTAGCGGATCGAACCCTGCGTATAGATGGCGATATCGGTCGTGCCCGCGCCGATGTCCACGAGGCAGACGCCGAGTTCGAGTTCGTCTTCGGTCAGCACCGCCTTCGCGCTGGCGACGGCCGCCGGTACCAGCTCGTCGACGGACAGGCCGCAGCGCTGGATGCACTTGGATATGTTCTGTACCGCGCTGGCCGCGCCAGTGACCAGATGCACGCTGGCCTCCAGACGCACGCCGCTCATGCCGACCGGATGGCGGATCCCATCCTGGCCGTCGATGCGGTATTCCTGCGATTCCTTGTAGAGCACCTTGCGATCGGCCGGGATGGCCACCGCGCTGGCCGCTTCCAGTACCTGTTCGAGATCGGCTGCCGTTACCTCGCGGTCGCGAATGGCCGCGGTACCGTGCGAGTTTCGCGTCTCCAGGTGGCTACCCGAAATGGAGGCGTAGACCGAGCGGATGTCGCAACCAGCCATCAGCTCGGCTTCTTCGACAGCGCGCTGGATGGAATGAACCGTCGATTCGATATCGACCACCGAGCCGCGCTTCATGCCGCGCGACACATGGGTGCCGATACCGATCACTTCGATCGGTTCGCCCGGCTCGTATTCGCCGACGATCGCGACGACCTTCGAGGTTCCGATATCGAGGCCGACGACGAGCTGTTTGTCGTTCTTGTTTCTCATGGGTTAGCTCAGCTTCCGACCTTGGGTGTGGCCGTGGTTTCCGATTCCGGCCACCGGATGGCGAATCCGTTGGTGTAACGAAGGTCGGCATAGGCGAAACCGCCACGCCGACCGGCGACAAGTTGTGGGTAGACATCGAGGAACCGGGCGAGGCGACGGTCGGCCTGGTCACGGTCGCCGATGACGATCTCGGCACCGCTTTCCGTCGTGACGCTCCAGCTACCGCGTTCGCTCAGGCTCACGCCGACGATGGCGAGCTGTGCCCTGCCCTCGAAAGCCTTCTGCGCCTGTGCGTAGAAGCTCACGACTTCGGCGAGCCTTGAATCCGGTCCACGCAGCCGCGGCAGGTCGCCCATCTGGTCGGCGCCCGGCGCATCGAAGACGAGGCCCTGGCGGCTGATCAGGCGATCCTCGTTCCAGCGCGCGAACGGCTGGCGTTCGTAGATACGCACCAGCAGTGTGTCGGGCCAGCGCTTGCGCACTTCGACCGACTCCACCCACGGCAGTGAACCGATCGCGTGGCGCACGTCTTCCAGATCGGTTGCGAAGAAACCTTTGCCCAGCCGAGGCAACACGGCGCTGCGGATCTGTTCGGCACTGACGTGCGCGAACTCCGCCTCGACCTTGATGTTCGTCACCGGCCAGCGACCGGCGGCGAACCAGCCCTGCATCACGCCGACCACGGGAAGTACCACCAACGTAATGGCGATACCCCAGGCGACGATCCGCGTGGCGGCGGCTCCCTTCATGCCTTTGCGCCCTCCCGTTCCATGGAGGTTTCGAGAACGCGCCAGCACAGGGCCGGATAGTCCAGCCCAGCCACGGCGGCGGCTTTGGGAACGAGCGAATGCGAGGTCATGCCCGGCGCGGTGTTCACTTCGAGCAGCCAGTTCTTGCCATGGCGGTCGCGCATCACGTCGACGCGACCCCAGCCAAAGCAGTCGAGTGCGTCGAACGCGGTCAGCGCGAGGGCGCGCATCTCGTCTTCGGCGGCGTCGGCCAGGCCAGGCACGATGTACTGGGTGTCTTCGGCGATGTACTTGGCGTTGAAGTCGTAGTACTCGCTGTTGGGCACGATCTTGATCGTGGGCAGGACCTCACGGCCGAGGATCCCGACGGTGAACTCGCCACCTTCGTTGCCGTCGCCTTCGATCAGGGTCTCCATCAGCATGTCGCCCGGGTAGCGGCGAGCAAGCTCCACGGCGGCATCGAGGCCGGCTTCATCGAACACGCGCGTGACGCCGACGCTGGAGCCTTCCCATGCGGGCTTCACGATCAGCGGAAAACCCACGTCGCGCGCCGCGGCATGCACATCCGAACCCCGCGGCAGCGCGCGGAACTTCGGCGTCGGCAGGCCGAGGGCGATCCACACCTGCTTGGCGCGGACCTTGTCCAGCGACAGCGCCGAGCCAAGCACGCCCGAACCGGTATACGGCACGCGGAGCGACTGCAGCGCACCCTGGAGTTCGCCGTTCTCGCCGCCAGCGCCGTGAAGAATGTTGAACACGCGCGCGAAGTGGCCGGCGCGGACCGCGTCGAGCAGGGCCGGGATGCCGTCGATGGCATGCGCGTCCACGCCACGGGAGCGCAGGGCTTCCAGGACGCCGCGACCGGAAGCGAGCGAAATCTCGCGCTCGGCCGAATTGCCGCCCATCACGACGGCCACGCGGCCGAAATCGGCGGCGTCGGTGACCAGGCGGGGGAAACGTGTGTCATCCATTACTTGTTCGTCCTCAGGTGGCCGGCGTTACCCAGCTCGATGGCCGCCGCGCCGATATCGCCGGCGCCCAGCAGCATGATCAGGTCGTTGTCGCGCACAAGCGCGGACAGCGTGTCGCGCAGGTCGCGCGGATGGTCGACGAGGACCGGGTCGGTCTTGCCGCGCGCACGGATGGCACGGGCCAGGGCCTTGCCGTCGGCGCCGGCGATCGGCGACTCGCCCGCCGGATAGACCTCGGTGAGCACCAGCACATCCACTTCGGCGAGCACGTTGGCGAAGTCGTCGAGCAAGTCGCGTGTGCGGCTGTAGCGATGTGGTTGGAAGGCGACGACCAGGCGACGGTCCGGCCAGCCGCCGCGGGCGGCGGCGAACACGGCCGCGAGCTCACGCGGGTGGTGCCCGTAGTCGTCGACCAGGAGCGCCTTGCCGTTATCGAGCGTGACTTCACCACGACGATGGAAGCGACGACCGACCCCTTCGAAGCGGGCCAGCGCACGGGCGATCGCTTCGGCCTCGACGCCCAGCTGCCAGCCCACGGCCGCGGCCGCGAGTGCGTTCTGCACGTTGTGCCGGCCCGGCAGGTTGAGCGTGACCGGCAACGTGCCGGCCATGCCGGGCAGGTGCAGGTCGAAGTGCATCTCGAAGCCGATCTGGCGGACGTTCGTCGCCGTGACGTCGGCGCCGGGCTTGTCGATCGCGTAGGTCAGCATGCGGCGCGAGGTGTCCTGCGCAAGCAGGGCCGTTTCCTCGTCGTCGATGCACAGCACGGCCATGCCATAGAACGGCAGGCGATGCAGGAAATCGCGGAAGGCCTTCTTCACCTGGGCGAAATCGCCGTTGTAGTTCTCGAGGTGGTCGGCGTCGATGTTGGTGACGACCGCCATCACCGGCGACAGCATCAGGAACGAGCCATCCGACTCGTCGGCTTCGGCGACCAGGTACTGGCCGGTACCCAGGCGGGCATTGGCACCGGCAGCGTTGAGCTGGCCACCGATGACGAAGGTCGGGTCGTAGTCCGCCTCGGCGAGCACGCTGGCCACCAGGCTGGTCGTGGTCGTCTTGCCGTGCGTTCCCGCAATGGCGATACCACGACGGAATCGCATCAGTTCGCCGAGCATTTCCGCGCGCGGCACCATCGGCACGCGGGCGGCCTGGGCGGCGATGATTTCGGGGTTGTCCTGGCGGATCGCGCTCGAGGTGACGATCACATCGGCACCGTCGATGTTCGACGCGCTGTGACCGATGTGCACTTCCACACCCAGCTTGGCCAGGCGCTCGGTGGTCGGCGACGGCGCACGGTCGGAACCGGACACGCTGTAGCCGAGGTTCTTCAGCACTTCGGCGATGCCGCTCATGCCGACGCCGCCCACGCCGATGAAATGGACACGGCGGAACGAGGTCATGAAATCGTCGTGGGCACGCAAACGACCGGGCGTCATGCGGAAACCTCCATGCAGTGACGTGCAATCGTTGCTGCTGCGTCGGGCTTGGCCAGCGTACGGGACGCATTGGCCGCGGAAAGGATGTGCTGTCGGTCGCCAAGCATGGTGGCCAGCAGCACGGCAATCGTCTCGGGACCGTCGCTGGAGGCGGCGATCGGATCCGGCAGGATCAGCGCACCGCCAGCGTCGACCATCGCACGCGCGTTCACCGTCTGGTGATCGTCGACCGCATGCGGGAAGGGAACGAGCAAGGCTTCGAGGCCCGCCGCGCAAAGCTCGGCCACCGTCAGGGCACCGGCGCGGCAAAACGCGACATCGGCCCATTCGTAGGCGCCGGCCATGTCCTCGATGAAGGGCACGACGTTAGCGTTGGTGATGCCCGCGGACGCGTAGGCGGCACGCGCCTCCTCGAGGCCACGCTCACCTGTCTGGTGCACGACTTCCGGTTCGACGCCGGCGAATTTCGCCGAGGCACGCATGAAGGCGAGCGCTTGGGGCAGTGCGAGGTTGAGCGTGCGCGCGCCGAGGCTGCCACCGAGCACCAGCAGGCGCGGGCGACCGTCGCGATTCGCCAGGCGCTGGTCCGGAGTCGGTAGCGCACTGATCCGCGCGCGCACCGGATTACCCACCCACTCGCCGTTCGGCAGCACGTTGGGGAAGCCCGTGAGGACTTTCTTCGCGAAACCAGCGAGCTTGCGGTTGGTGAATCCGGCGACGGCGTTCTGTTCGTGTACGACCAGCGGAATGCCGGCAAGACGTGCGGCGACACCGGCGGGCCCGGCAACGTAGCCACCCATGGAAAGCACGCAGCGCGGGCGCAGCTTGCGCAGCAGCTTCAGCGAGGCGAACAGCGCGCGGGCGAGCATCAGCGGCGCCATCAGGCGCGTGGCGATGCCTTTGCCGCGGAGGCCACCGACGGCAATGGTGTGCAGATCCAGGCCATGCGCCGGCACGACACGCGTTTCCATGCCACCTTCGGCACCGAGCCATGCCACCGGCACGCCGCGCGAACGCAGTTCGTCGGCCACGGCGAGCCCCGGGAAGATGTGCCCGCCGGTACCACCGGCCATGATTAGCACCGGCGCGCTCATGCCATGCCTCCGAGGGGCGCGGACGAATCCGGCACGACGTTGGCGGGCAGACGCACCGCCGTCTGGCGTGCGTCTTCGGCGCGATTGATCTCGAAGGTGGCGCGCAGGAGCACGCCGACCATGGCGCAGGTCATCAAGACGGACGAGCCACCCGAGCTGATCAGCGGCAGGGTGAGACCCTTGGTCGGCAACACACCCAGGTTCACGCCGATCGAGACCATCGCCTGGAAGCCGAGCATCAGCGAGAGGCCGTAGGCGACGTAACCGGAGAAGCGGTGACCAAGCTCGACACCCTTCAGGCCGATGTACAGCCCGCGGCCGATCAGCACGACATAAAGGAAGATGACCAGGACGATGCCTGCCAGGCCGAGCTCTTCGGCGAGCACCGCGAGGATGAAGTCCGTATGCGCTTCAGGAAGATAGAACAGCTTCTGCACGCTCGAACCCAGGCCCACGCCGGTCCATTCGCCACGACCCACGGCAATCAATGCCTGGGTCAGCTGGAAGCCGTCGTTGTACGGGTCCTTCCACGGATCGAGGAACGAGGTGAGGCGCTTGATGCGGTAGTCCTCGGCGGTCGCCGCGTAGATCAGCGCGGGCACCAGCGGTGTCGCCAACACCAGAAGGTTGCGCATGCGCGCGCCAGCAAGCCAGACCATGCCGACCGTGGTAGCGACGACCAGCGCGGCGGAACCGAAGTCGGGCTGGGCTAGAAGCAGCAGCACGATGAGGCCCGCCACGCCCACCGGCTTCACCACGCCGAATAGCTCGTACTCCACGCCTTCGCGGTGACGGACGAGATAGCTGGCGAGATAGGCGACCAGGATGACCTTGACGGCCTCGACGGGCTGGAAGCTCGTGACCAGCAGGTTCAACCAGCGACGCGCGCCGTTGATGCGCATGCCGAACACCGGCAGGAACACCATCAGCAGCATGATGATGCCGAACAACAGGAGCAGGAAGCTGTGCTTCTCGAGCGTCTTCAATTCCGTGCGCATCGCCGCGCCGGCCAGGCATGCGCCGAGGACGAGGAACACGAGGTGGCGCTTCAGATAGTAGAACGCACCCTGGTGCGAGCCATCGGCCACGGCGATCGAGCTGGAGGTGACCATCACCACCCCCAGCGCGGCGAGCGCGAGCGCAGCCAGGAGCAACGGGAGGTCGAAACTCCCCCGCGGGCCCTGTCGGCGTTGCGCCTGTTTTGTGCCGAAGCCAAACATGATTCTCAGCGCACCTTCAACGTGGCAAGACCGATAAGCACCAGCACGACGCTGATGATCCAGAAGCGAACGATGACGCGGGGTTCCGGCCAGCCTTTCAGCTCGAAGTGATGGTGGATCGGCGCCATGCGGAAGATGCGCTTGCCGCGCAGCTTGAAGCTGGCCACCTGCAGCATCACCGAAGCGGTTTCCATCACGAACACGCCACCCATCACCAACAAGACGATCTCCTGCCGCACGATCAGCGCGACGCAGCCGAGCGCGGCGCCGATGGCCAGCGCACCGACGTCACCCATGAAGACCTGGGCCGGATAGGTGTTGAACCAGAGGAAGCCGAGGCCCGCCCCGGAAAGTGCGCTGCAGAAGATCGCCAGCTCGCCTGCGCCCGGGATGGCCGGAATGCCGAGGTACTCGGAGAACAACTTGTTGCCGGCGAGGTAGGCGAAGATACCCAGGGCGCCGGACACCAGCACGCTTGGCATGATCGCCAGGCCGTCGAGACCGTCGGTCAGGTTCACCGCGTTGGAGAAGCCGACGATGATGAAGTATCCGACCACCACGAAGAACAGGCCGAGCGGCACCGCTACCTGCTTGAACAGCGGCACGTACAGCGCGATCTCGGCCGGCGCCTGGTGTGTCTTATAGAGGAAGACGGCAGCGGCCAGGCCGAACACCGACTGCCAGAAATACTTCCAGCGACTGGCGAGCCCACGGCTGTCCTTGAGCACCAGCTTGCGATAGTCGTCGTAGAAACCGATGACGCCGAAGGCGAGCGTGACCAGTAGCACCACCCAGATGTAACGGTTGCCCAGATCGGCCCAGAGCAGCGTGGCGATGCCGATGGCGAACAGGATCAGCGTGCCGCCCATGGTCGGCGTGCCAGCCTTCGACAGATGGGTCTGCGGACCGTCGCTGCGCACCACCTGCCCGGCCTTCAGCGCGGCCAGCTTGCGGATCAGCGCCGGGCCAAGCAGGAGCGACACGGCCAGCGCGGTGAGCGCCGCCATGATCGCGCGGAACGTGATGTACTGGAAAAGATGCAGCGACGTGAAGTGCCGAGCCATCCATTCCGCCAGTTCAAGCAGCATCGGATGCTCCTTCAGCGTGTTTCTTCATTGCCGCCACGACCCGGTCCATGCCGGAGGAACGTGACCCCTTCACGAGGCAGGTCACGCCCTCATGGATCTGCGTGCAGGCCGCCTCGATCAGCGCCTCCTGCGTGGTGAAATGCTGCGCACCCGGGCCGAAGGCCTCGACCGCGGCGACCGACTTCGTTCCGGTGGCGAGCAGCCGTTCGATGCCGCGCTCGTGGGCGAGCTTGCCGATGCCGGCATGCAGCTTGATCGTGTCCGCACCGAGTTCGGCCATGTCGCCGAGGATCAGCCAGCGCTCGCCTCGGGCAAGCGACAAGGTGTCGATCGCGGCGGCGGCGGAACCCGGATTGGCGTTGTAGCTGTCGTCGATCAGTGTCCAGTTGCCCGGCATCTCTTCCAGGTTGAGGCGGCCGGCAACGCGCGGCACCTGCTCGAGACCTTCGACAATGACCTCGACAGGCACGTCGAGCGCGGTCGCGATGGCGGCCGCGGCAAGCGCGTTGGCGACATTGTGACGACCGCCCATTGGCAGGTGCACGTCGCCGTCGCCATGCGGGGTCGACAGGACGAAGTGCGTGCCGTCGATGCGCTCCTCGATGATGTCCGCACCGATGTCGGCACGGTGTTCGAGGCCATAGCGCAGCACCTTGCGCGTGCCCGCGAGGTTCGCAAAGAAACCGGCGAAGCGCGTATCGTCGGCGTTGATCACGGCGACGCCATCGACCGGCAGCGACTGGTACAGCGCGCCCTTGGTTTCGGCGACGCCTTCGATCGTGCCCATGCGCTCAAGATGCGCGGGCGCGATGGAATTGACGAGGCCGATATCGGGCCGCGCGATGGCAGCCAGGTAGTCGATGTCGCCCGGCTTGCCTGCGCCCATCTCGAGCACGAGGAACTGCGTATCCCGCGGCATGGCCAGCAGGGTCAGCGGCATGCCGATCTCATTGTTGAAGTTGCCGGCGTTGACGTGCGTGCGACCGTGGCGCGACAGGATCGACGCGGTCAGCGTCTTCACCGTGGTCTTGCCGTTGGAGCCGGTGATACCGACCACGCGAACGCTGGTCTGCGCACGCACGGCACTGGCCAGATCGCCCAGGGCGATCTGTGTGTCGTCAACGATCACCTGCGGAATCGCCACGTCGACCGGACGCGTGACCAGGGCCGCCACGGCACCGCGCTCGGCGGCAGCGGCGACGAAGTCATGCGCGTCGACACGCTCACCCGGGAGCGCGACGAACAGATCGCCGACCTTGAGCGTGCGCGTATCGATGGAGAAGCCGGTGACCTCGGCGTCGGCGCCTTGCAGGCGGCCGCGGGTCCAGAGGGCGACGGCGGACAGGCGCATCATGCGCGGACTCCTTTACTGCTGCTTTTGGCCATCGCCTCACGGGCGACAGCGAGGTCGTCGAAGGGCAACTTGCCCTGCGGACCTTCCTGATAGGTTTCGTGACCCTTGCCTGCAATGAGCACGACGTCGTCGGCCTTCGCGTCGGCCAGCGCCAGCGCAATGGCCTGCGCGCGATCGCGCTCGACCAGTACGGTGTCGCGGTGCGCAAAGCCGTCCATGATCTGGGCAACGATGGTGTCGCCGTCTTCCGTGCGCGGATTGTCGTCGGTGACGATGACCACATCGGCCAGGCGCTCGGCGATGGCTGCCATGATCGGACGCTTGCCCTGGTCACGATCGCCACCGGCGCCGAAGACGCAGATCAGCTTGCCCTTGGTGTGCGAACGCAGCGCCAGCAACGCTTGCTTGAGCGCGTCCGGCGTATGCGAGTAGTCGACGACGACCAGCGGCTTGCGACCGTCGCCACCGAGACGGCTCATGCGGCCGTTGACGGGCTCGAGGGCCTCCAGGGCGGCATGGATGCGGTCGAACGGCTCGCCCAGCGCGCCCAGCACGGCCGCGACGGCAAGCAGGTTGGCGACATTGAAGCGGCCAAGCAGCGCACTGCGCACGGTGCGCATGCCCCACGGCGTATTGAGGTTGAACGACAGACCCTTGGCCGACGTCACGATGATATCGGCGCGGACTTCGGCGTCCTTATCGGTGCTGTCGCCCGCCATCGTGGTGCGCAGTTTCGCGATGCCTTCACCGAGGCCTTTGGCCAGCTTGGCGCCGAACGGATCGTCGATGTTGATCACCGCGGCGCGCAGGCCGTCGAAGGCGAACAGCTTCGCTTTGGCGGCGCCGTAGGCTTCCATCGTGCCGTGGTAGTCGAGGTGGTCGCGGGTGAGGTTCGTAAACACGGCAACGTCGAACGCCAGCGCGTTCACACGGCCCTGTTCCAGCGCGTGCGAGGACACTTCCATCGCGACGTGCGAGGCGCCTGCGTCACGGAAGCCGGCCAGCAGGGCCTGCATGCTGATCGCGTCCGGCGTGGTGCGTTCGCCTTCGACGACGGCACCATGCATGCCCGCGCCGAGCGTGCCGACCGTGGCCGGCTTGCGGCCGAGGAAGGCCAACGCCTGCGCGATCAACTGCACGGTGGACGTCTTGCCGTTGGTGCCGGTGACGCCGATGAGATCGAGCGACCTGGATGGCTCGCCGAAGAAGCGGGCGGCGATGGCGCCGGTCTTGTCACGCAGCTTGTCGACCGAAATCACCGGCACGCCGGCTTCGACCTGGGTGAACGGCGGTTCGGCCAGGATCACGCTGGCACCCAGCGCCACGGCCTTCGCCGCGAAGTCGATGCCATGCCCCTTGCCGCCGCGCAAGGCGACGAAGGCGTTGCCGTCGGCGATCTCGCGCGAATCCAGCGAAAGCCCCGAAACGACGATATCGCCGGCACCCGAGGCGTCGGCGAAACCATGGAGAAGTTCGGCGAGGGGCATGGTCACGGGACCACCTCTTCCGCCGCGCTGTCGTCCGCCGCGGGCGGCGGTGCGTTCGAGGTGCCGATCAAGCCACCAACGCTCGGGCCGCCGACATACCAGCGGCCGACGTTGTCCGGCGGAATGTCCAGCAGGCGTACCGCGCCCTGCATCACCTGCGCGAAGGCCGGGCCGGCGACCGATCCGCCGTAGTAATGGCCGCCCTGCGGATCGTTGATCACCACCACGGTGACGATCCGCGGCGCACTGGCCGGGATCATGCCCACGAAGAGCGAGATGTAGTTCTTCGCGTAGTAGCCGCCGACGGAAAACTTGTGCGAGGTACCGGTTTTGCCGGCCACGCTGTAGTTGGCCACCGAGGCGAAGCCAAAGCCGGTGCCGCCCGGCTGGAGCACGGTTTCGAGCATCTGCACGAGCTCGTGGGCCACTTCCGGCGTGATGATCTGGTTCGCCGGGTTGTCGGCACCCTTGATGAAGCTGGGCGAGCGCAGCGCACCGCCGTTGGCGATAGCCGCATAGCCGGTGGCCAGCTGCAACGGTGTCACGCTCAGGTTGTAGCCGTAGGCCATGCGCGACTTTTCGATCGGCTTCCACGTGCGGCTGACCGGCAGGTAGCCCGCCGCTTCGCCGGGGAAGCCGCTGCCCGTGCTGCTGCCGATGCCGAACGACTTCCACATGGAGTAGAGGAATTCGGTGTCGAGGGTCATCGCGATCTTGGCCGCGCCGACGTTGGACGACTTGGTGATCACGCCGGTCGGGGTGAGCGTGCCCCAGTTGTGAGTATCGCGGACCGGGTGACCGCCCATCATCCAGGTACCGGGCGAGGTTTCGATCATCGGCGAGGTCGGCGTGTACTTGCCGCTGGTGAGCGCCGCGGCCATGGTGAAGGCCTTCATCGTCGAACCCGGCTCGACCACGTCGGTGAGCGCGCGGTTGCGACGATCGTTTGGCGTGCTGCCACGGACGGCGTTCGGGTTGAAAGTCGGCAGGTTGGCCATGCCGAGCACTTCCCCCGTGTGCACGTCCATGACCACGATGGAACCGGAGTCGGCCTTGTTCTTGTCCAGCGCATCTTTCAGTGCGCTATAGGCCAGGTACTGGATGCGACGGTCGATCGACAAGGTGATGTCGCGGCCCGGCTGCGGCTCGCGCACCAGCTCGACGTCTTCGACCGCGTGCCCCATGCGGTCGCGAATGACGCGCTTCGCACCGGGCTTGCCGGCCAACCATTCGTCGAAGGCCAGCTCGAGGCCTTCCTGGCCGTGGTCGTCGATGTTGGTGAAGCCGAGAATGTGGCTATTCACCGCGCCCGACGGGTAGTAGCGGCGGTATTCGCGCTGGGAGGCGATGCCCGGGATCTTCAGGTCGACGATCGCCTGGGCGTCCTCGGGACGCAGCTGGCGGGCGATGTACATGAATTCCTTGTCGGCACGCGCGGCGATCTTCTGCTTGAGGTCGTCCGCGTCGACATGGAGCGCCTTCGCCAGCTCAGGAATGCGGTCTTCGTTCTCCAGCACTTCGGGCGGATTGGCCCAGATCGAGGCGACCGGGGTCGACACCGCCAGCGGCTCACCGTTGCGATCGAAGATGGTGCCGCGAGAGACGGCAATCGGCATCTCGCGTAGGAAACGGGCATCGCCCTGGTCCTGGTAGAACTGCTTGCGCACCACCTGCAGGTCGAACGCGCGCACAAGCAGGCCCGACGCGCAGACGCACAGCAGCGCGACGACCACGGTCATACGCTTGCGCGGGCTCGGGCCCTGGCCGCGGCGGCGGCTCGGCACGACAGGCTTGCCGTAACGCGCCTTCATCGACGCACCAACTGGATGTCCTGCGGCTTCGGCGTGACCATGCCGAGCTTGGCGCGGGCTTCCGCATCGATGCGGCTTGGCTCGGCGTACGTGGCCTGCTCCAGCTCGAGGCGGCCGTATTCGACGCCAAGATCGTCCTTCTGGCTCTGCATGCGCGAAAGCTCGACGAAGAGCACGCGGCTCTCGTGGCGCGTCCAGACCACACCGATCGCGCTGGCGAGAACCGCCAGCAGCAGGATCGAGAGGCAGATCGCGCCGAAGACCTTCATGCGAGTTTCTCCGCGATGCGCAGCACGGCGGAACGCGAACGCGGGTTCGCTGCCACTTCGGCATCGGACGGGAAGATCGCCTTGCCCACCGGCTTCAGGCGGGTCTGCCTGGCGGCCACCGGCGGCGGCCCGCGGCGGCTGCCCTGCACGCGACCTTCGTGGGAGCGGATGAACTGCTTCACCGTGCGGTCTTCCAGCGAATGGAAGCTGATCACGGCCAGACGGCCGCCGACCTTGAGCAGGTCGAGGGCCGCTTCGAGGCCGCGCTCGACGGATTCGAGTTCGGCGTTCACGCGGATACGCAGCGCCTGGAAGGTGCGCGTCGCGGGGTTTTTGCCAGGCTCGCGGCGACCAACGCAGCCGGCGACGAGGTCGGCCAGATCAGCCGTGCGCGTGATCGGCGTCGTGGCGCGACGCTCGACGATGACCTTCGCAATGCGACGGCTGAAGCGCTCTTCGCCGAAGCGCCAGAGCACGTCGGCGATCTCGACTTCGTCGGCTTCAGCGAGGAAGTCGGCAGCGCTGATGCCGCGCGTGGTGTCCATGCGCATGTCCAGCGGGGCGTCGGCCATGAAGCTGAAACCACGGCTGCGATCGTCGAGCTGGGGGGAGGACACGCCCAGATCGAGAAGGATGCCGTCGAGGCCACCCTCGAGCGCAGTCCATTCACCCATGGTGGCGAAGTTCTCGTGGCGCAGGGCGACACGGGGATCGGTGGCCAGGTCGGCTTCGGCCACGGCGATCGCCGTGGGGTCGCGGTCCATCAGGAACAGGCGACCATCGGCGGACAGGCGCGCAAGGATCGCCCGGGCATGTCCGCCACGACCGAAAGTCCCATCCAGATAGCGCCCGTTCTCGCGCAAGGCGAGGCCCTCCACCGCTTCGTCGAGCATCACAGGGATGTGCACATCGCGCCCCGCCATCGCCACATCCCGCTCCCGTTCCACCAAGACCTCGAATTAGTTCGTCACAACCGCAGTTCCGCCATGTCGTCGCTGATCTCGTCCTCGCCGATCGTTTGCCGGATCTTGGCGAGGTGGGCCTGTTCGCTCCAAAGCTCGAACTTGTTGCCCATGCCGAGGAGGACGGCCTTTTTTTCTATTCCAGCCGCCGAGCGTTGACTCGATGGAAGGAGGATGCGGGCCGCTCCGTCAGGCTCGACGATGGCCGCGGCACCCACCAGTTTCATCTGCAAGGCCCGATGTACGGCCTTGACGCTGGGCAGCGCATTGACCTGGTCACGAACCTGTTCCCATTCCGCGTACGGAAAGATCCAGAGGCAACCGGTATCGAAAGGGTTGTAAGCGACGACCAGACGATTCGCGCAGGCGTCGGCCACCAGATCCCGATACGAAGTCGGGATCGTCAGACGACCCTTGTCGTCGATCGTGATGGCTGTCTCACCTTGGAACATCTTTGTTGGCCGCCCCACCAAATCCCACGATTTCACACTGGGGCCCACGATAGTCTCGGGTCCTGAGACTGTCAAGGAAATTTTTCTTGTGAATCAAGGAGAAAGCTCACGTTCATCACTAATTCCAGCCGTTTCTGAGGAAGGGGCGGAAGGTGGTTGAATCGTTGAGGTTTTTTACAATCGAACCCGGTGTTTCAAGAGCCTTGCCGATGTGAATTTGAATGTGTGACTGAACTCACGTTCATGCGACAACCAAGGCTCGCTGTAGGAGCCGATTCATCGGCGATGGGTGCTTGCCTCAGTCTGACCCGCTGCCGCGGGATCGCCGATGAATCGGCTCCTACGACGGCCTGCCCAGCCCAAACAAAGCGGCGCCGTCTTTAGGACGGCGCCGCGATGCCTTGAAGAAAAAGGAGTCGGCCTGTAAGCCGGGTTCTGTTCGTCTTGCGACGTGACAGTCATTCTTCTCGGCCTGGCGTCACCGCCAGGCTCTAGCAACCTACCCGGGAACGACGCGGGCCGCGTCATAATTCCCTTATTTGGTCTTGCTCCGGGTGGGGTTTACCGTGCCATGCGACGTTAGCCCCGCATGCGGTGCGCTCTTACCGCACCCTTTCACCCTTACCTGATCCCCTTGCGGGGCCATCGGCGGTCTGCTCTCTGTTGCACTGGCCGTCAGCTCACGCTGCCCAGGCGTTACCTGGCACCCTGCCCTATGGAGCCCGGACTTTCCTCGATACGCCCGAAGGCGTGACGCGACTGTCCGGCCGACTCCACCTTGAATTGTACATGGACCTGCATGCCGCCGGGGCACGTAGAATGTCCAGCCGTCCCACCGGATTCCCCGATGTCTCTTTCCCGCCCCGGCATGCTCCACGTTGTCGCCACGCCGATCGGTCATCGCGACGACATCAGTGCCCGTGCGATCGAAACGCTGCGACGGGTCAAGGTGATCGCCGCCGAGGACACCCGGCACACGCGCCCCCTCCTGCAACACCTGGGCATCGACACGCCGCTCGTCGCGCTGCACGACCACAACGAGCGCACCGCGGTGGATGGGCTGGTCGAGCGCATGCGCGGCGGCGACGACGTGGCCCTGGTCTCCGATGCCGGCACGCCACTCATCAGCGACCCAGGCTTCCGGCTGGTCCGTGCCGCGCGCGCAGCCGGGCTCAAGGTCAGCCCGGTTCCCGGACCCAGCGCGGTGGTCGCCGCCCTGTCGGTGGCCGGCTTGCCCAGCGACCGCTTCATCTTCGAAGGTTTCCTGTCGGCCAAGGCAGGCGCACGACGCGCGCGCCTGAACGAACTGGCCGGCGAATCGCGCACGCTGATCTTCTATGAGTCGTCCCATCGCATCGTCGAGTCCCTCGAGGACATGCGCGAGGCGTTTGGTGCGGACCGCGAAGCGGTGGTCGCCCGCGAGCTCACCAAGATGTTCGAGACGGTGCTCGACGGCGCGCTGTCCAGCCTGGTCGAGCGTGTCGCTGCCGATGCCAACCAGCAGAAGGGCGAGTTCGTCGTGATGGTCGCCGGCCGCGAGGAAGGCGAGGACGAGCGACTGGCCGAAGGCCTGCGCGTGTTTGCCATCCTCAAGGAAGAGCTGCCGCCGGCGAAGGCGGCGAAGATGGCCGCCGCGATTACCGGCGCGCCCCGCAAAGCGCTGTACGGCAGTTGATCGGGCAAACGCCTTTCACGGGCAATAGCTCACGCCGGCCTCGCAAAGCGATGGGCTATGATCCGGACGTTTCAGCGCCGCCCGGGGCGCTGCCGTGCTACCCAAGGAAAATCTTGTGATGCGACCGATCCGCGCCACCACCCTCGGCCTCCTGCTCTGCACCGGCCTCGCCGGCTGCGTGACCCAGGGCGGCGTGAGCCAACACGGCGCCGCCCCCACCGGTGAAGCCACGCAGGCGGCGCAGGCGCTCTATACCAAAGGCCAGTTCGATCAGGCCGCGCAGGCTTACCTCGCGCTGGCCGGACAGGATTCGGCGCACCGTGACTACTTCAAGCTGCTGGCCGCGGAGGCTTACCGCCAGGAGGGCGCGCTCGACCGCGCCGCGCCGGTCGTCGCCGATATCCGCCGTTCGCACCTGGAGGGTGAGGATGCGTTGCGCTTCGATGCCCTGCGCGCCGAAATCGCCCTGAAGAACAACGATCCGGCCGCGGCCCTTTCGTATACGGGCAAGCCCTCATCGCGCGTCTCGCCGCAGATCGAACAGCGACTGGCCGAACTTCGCGCCCGTGCACAGGCTGCATCGAACGATCCCTGGAGCGCCGCACAGACGCGCGTGGAGCTCGACGGACAGTTGCGCGGCCTCGACCGCGAGCAGAACCGCAAGGAAATCCTCGTCCTGCTCACCGGCATGGGCGCCCAGCCACTGGCCGAGCGCGGCGGCGCGCTGCCGGCCAACGACCCGATGCGCCCGTGGGTGGTCGAAGCACAGAGCCAGCTGGGCAGCGTGACGCGATCGCCCGCGGTACTCGACCAGGCCGTGGGTACGGTCACCGGCGACAAGGGCGTGCGCGAAGGCTACAAGGTGCCGACCAAGGTCGCCCTGCTGCTGCCGCTCACCGGCCCGCTGGCCGGCGCGGGGGCAGCCATCCGGGATGGCTTCTTCACCAACTACATCGAAGCGGCGCACACCAACGCGCCTCGTCCGGAAGTCGTCGTCTACGACGCAGGCAACGACGCGCAGCATGCCGTCGCCGCTTACGACAAGGCCGTGGCGGAGGGTGCTCGCTTCGTCGTGGGCCCGCTCAACCGTGACGGCGTAACAGCCATCTTCGCAAAGGGCGCGCTGCCTGCGCCGATGCTCACGCTGAACTACCCCAACGACAACAGGAACCTGCCGCCGGCCGGCGCGAACGAGTTCGGGTTGCTGCCGGAAACCGAAGGTGCCCAGGTAGCCGACCACATGGCTGACCGGGGCATGCGTACCGCCACGGTCATCATCTCGACGGACGATTTCGCCCGCCGTGCCGGTAACGCCTTCAAGGCCGAGTGGCAGGCTCGCGGCGGCACCGTAGCGAGCCAGGCGACGCTTGACTCGGCGAGCATCGATTTCGCCTCGCAGCTTACCGCTCCCACCGATCAGGACCCGACCACCAGCGGCGTCTTCATCAGCATGAAGCCGCAACAGGCGCGCCTGCTCCTGCCGCAGCTGCGCCTGGCGAAGAACACCTTGCCGGTGTTCGCCACCTCCCATGTATACAGTGGCGGTGAAGACGCCACGGCCGATCGCGACCTGGAGGGCGTGGAGTTCTGCGACGCCCCGTGGTTGTTCGACGCACAGCCCGGCCTGCCCCGGCGCGCCGATCTGTCCTCGACGCTGCCCTCGACCAAGGGCGTGGCCGCACGCCTGTTCGCGTTCGGCATGGATGCATGGGGCCTCGTGCCGTACATCGACTGGATGCGCGGGCATCCGGGCAGCTACCTGCCGGGCGCAACCGGCCAGCTGGTGGCCGACGAGTTCGGACGCGTGCGGCGCGTACTCATCTGGGCGCGTTTCACCGACGGCGTGGCCCACCCGGTCGCGGGTAGCCTCGAGCTTGAAGCGCCGGCAGCGGCCCCGAACGTGGAAAGCGGCGGCGGCTGATTTCCGCCGGCGCGGCCAGGGAGTGCCGCGTGACCAACACCACAAAGAAGACCACCGAACGCCGCGCCACCGGAGACCACTTCGAGGGCGCGGCGTTGTCGTTTCTGCAGGCGCATGGCCTGCGCCTCGTGCGCGCCAATTTCCTCTGCCGCCATGGCGAAATCGACCTCGTCATGCGCGACGGCGACACCCTCGTATTCGTGGAAGTGCGCTATCGGCGCAGCGCCGCGTTCGGCGGCGCCCTGGGATCGATCACCGCGGCGAAGCGGCGCAAGCTGATCAGCGCGGCGCATCTTTGGCTGGCGTGGCATCCGTACGACGCACGAAGGCCTTGCCGGTTCGACGTACTGGCGTTCGAGGCAGAGTCGGTCGAGTGGGTTCGCGCGGCGTTCGATGCAAATTAAGTACATGTGGGAGCCGCTTCAGCGGCGAAAAGCCAACGTAGCGGTGAAGCCGCGAGGCCAATCGCCGATGAATCGGCTCCTACAAAAAAAGCGCTACGCCGGGGCGAGGAACGCTTCGCGACCCATCGTCGCCAGCTCGCCGACGGCATCGATCGTGATGTCCGGTGGCGTCTCCTGCAGTTCGGCACCTGCCGCGGTGGCGTAGTGGCCTTGCTTGACGAATACCGTGGTCACCTTGTCGCCGAGAAGCTTCTTCAGCGCGACGAGGATGCGTGGCTTGTCGTCGACCATCACGTAGTGGTCCGCCGGGTAGCGCTTCTGCATGTCCTCAAGCATGTCTTCCTTGTGGACGTAGATCAGCACCTCTTCGCGGAAGGCTTCCCACAGGCCGGCGCGGCGGATCTTGCGCGGTTGGAACACGGTGTCACCATCGGACATGATCACCGGCCGACCAAGGGTGCGAAGGTGATCGATCGCTTCGATCACGCCGGGGAAACGGCGCTCTTCGAAGGGATAGTCCAGCAGGAAGAACGACATTTCCATGAAGGCCAGGCTGCTCTGCTGGCCACGCAGGCGCTGCAGCACACCGAGATAATCCGCGTAACCGACCTGGTCGCGGATCTCCTTGTCGATCGCGTTGTAGCGAGCCCGCCCGTCTTCGCCGAAATCACGCACCAGGCGCGCGGCAAGATCGGCGCTGAAACGATCGTTGTCGATCAGCGTGTTATCGACGTCGAACAGGAAAACGATGGGGTCGTGGGTGGACACGATGGATCCTTGCACGGGTAACGTCCCGGTTATATGGGGATGCTCATCGTGGACCGAAGGGGTCGGCGAGGTCTTGTATGAGCGGACCGCTCAAGCCCGGCGCGGGGGGACGAGGGAGAGCCGGGTACCACCGGTTGTCTTCGAATGAGGCGCCAGCAGGCGCTCGATCTCATCCGGCGGCAACGGGCGAGAGTAAAGAAAGCCCTGCCCTTCCTGGCAACCGGCACGCAGCAGGAAGTCGTGCTGGGCTTCGGTCTCGATACCCTCGGCGATCGTATGCAGATCCAGGCTTCGGGCGATGGCCACCATCGCCTCGGTAATCGCCACGTCGTTGCCGTTGGTCGGCAGCCCGGTAATGAAAGAGCGATCGATCTTCAGGTAGGCCACGGCCGGCAGTTTCAGGTAGGCCAGCGAGGAGTAACCGGTACCGAAGTCATCGATCGCCACGCCGACGCCCAGCTTGTGCAGGGCGAGCATGGCGCGCTCGGTGTCCTCGCCAAGACGCAGGATCGCGCTCTCGGTAAGTTCCACCAGCAGGCGCTTGGGCGGGATGCCGGTCGTCAGGACGGCCTGGCTCACGCCCGCAAGAAAATCCGGATGACCGAACGAACCCGCCGAAACATTCACGGCAAGGCGCAGCGGCGGCAGCCGCGCTACATCCCACAGGCGCAGCTGCTCGCAGGCCGTTTCGAGCACCCACTGGTCGATCTGGCGGATCAGGCCGAGACTCTCGGCCAGCGGGATGAACTCATCCGGCCCCACGTTGCCGCGCTCGGGGTGACGCCAGCGGATCAATGCCTCCACGGCGACGATGCGGCCGCTCTTCATTTCCACGCTGGGCTGGTAGACCAGGTGGAACTCGCGACGCGCCAGCGCCTGGCGTAGTTCGGACGCGAGCTTCAGGCGGCGCCGCGCATCGGCGTGCATCTTCGGTGTGTAGAAGCGCAGGGCGTTGCGCTCTTCGGTCTTGGCCACGTACATGGCCGCGTCGGCGTTCGCGATCAGGGTGACCGCGTCGTTGCCGTCGAGCGGGTAACCGGCGATACCGATACTCGCGCTGACATACAGTTCGTAATCGCCCAGGTCGAACGGTCGCGCCAGCGCGGCGAGCATGGCTTCGGCAACCACGAGCGCCTCTTCTCGCGAGCGAAGATCGGCAAGCAACACGGTGAACTCGTCACCGCCAATGCGGCCGGCAACATCGTCTGGCGTCAGCTGCGCTCGGATGCGCTCGGCAACGCGCATCAGCAGGGCGTCGCCCGTGGCGTGGCTGTAGCTGTCGTTGACCACCTTGAACGCATCGAGGTCGACGAAGAGTACGGCGATGGCACCGCGCTCGTGCGCGGCACGCGTGATCGCTTCGGCACAACGGCGCTCGAATTCGGCGCGAGTGACCAGCCCGGTGAGCGGATCGTGCGTGGCCATGTGCTGCAGCCGCTGGCGATCGGCCTTGCGCGTGGTGATGTCGGAGACCACGGCGACGTAATGCTGCGGGCGTCCCTCGTTGTCGCGAATGGTGCTGATGCTCATCAGCTCCGGATAGGTGCTGCCGTCGGCACGCCGGCTTTCCACTTCGCCGAGCCAGTTGTCGCCGGAGGCGATGTCTTCCCAGAGCGATGCCGGCAGGGGGCGACCATCCGGCAGCGTGCGCGTGGCGTCGAAACGCGTGCGACGCAGGGCCTGCAGCGAGATGCCCGTGAGCTTGGCGTGCGCCGCATTGGCCGTGGTCACGCGGCGGTCGGCATCGGCGATGATCACGCCTTCTGCGATGCTGGCCAGGGCCTCGGCGGCGATCTTGCGCTCCTGTTCCATGGCGACGCGGTCGGAGATGTCGCGCACGATCGCCTGGCAGACCTGACGCGAGCCCCAGACGACAAGACTGCTTTGCGTTTCCACGGGTCGATCGCTGCCGTCGGCGTTGCGCAACACGCCGGTACCCGCATGATCGGAGCCCTCGACGATCAGGCTGGAAAGCTGGATACCGATCAGCTCGGCGCGTGAGCTGCCCACCCAGTGGGCCGCCCGCCGATTGGCGTCGAGGATGCGCCCGCTTTCCTCGTCGACCATGAAGATGGCATCCGCGGCGCTGTCGAACAGCAGGCTGTAGCGTTCTTCGGTGCCCCGGATGGTTGCGACGATACGTCCGGCCATGCGCAACCAGAGCAACGAGGCGAGCGTGGCGACAGCGAATACCGTAAAGAAGAGGACGCGCCCGATCCACGAGGCGCCATTGGCGATGTCGAGTGAAAAGGCCTTGGCGCGTGGTTCGACGTAAGTGTTGAGCGCCGCGATATGGGCGCGTTCGGTCTCGATCATCGTGGCCGGCGGCGTGCCCGCCGCATAAGCGCGGTCGAGCCGATCGGCGGTATCGGCAAGGTCGACCAGGCTGCCGTCCACGGAACGCCATTCCGTCACGGCTTCGCGCACGTACGGCATGTCGGAAAGATATTGGAAGATGAAGACCATCCCAGGGATGGCCTCGGGAATCACGCCGCCCCTGGCGAAGGCGTCATAGACCTCGGCGTGGACGAAGTCCCCGCTCGCGATCGCATCGCGCGCCCAGCGGTCAGCCATGAGCACGCTGTAATTTCTTCGAAAATCGGCAAGGTCCGCCGGACGCCCATGCATGGCGTACTCGTCAAGATCGATGACGGCCTGCTTCTGCGCCTTGGACCAAAGACTCTCGCCGTTGAGGAAACCGGCGAGAGTCACCTGCGTCTGGAGCGCCACCCACGTGAGGGCGAGGATCAGGCCAACGACCGCAACGAGCGCATAGGCCAATGGCCTGAGGCGTCTCGAAAGGGGCAATTGGTGGCTGGCCTCAACGCGTTGCATCGGTCCCTCAGATCCTCATCCGGTCGTGATAGTGCGCCACATGACGGCCAACTTGCGAGTTACGCCGCTGCCTCGTTCCAAGTGCGAATCGAGGCGGTGGCGTCCATGCAGCGGTCAAGCGTAATACTCATGCTGACGTAACTGCGACGGACACACTCCCTGATGTGCTCGACCTGGTCCACCGGGGGGTTGCTCCCCAGCAGGGTGCAGACGATCTCGAGCGCTTCCCACGGATGTGTATCGTCATAAGCGGCGTGAAGCTGAAGCCAACGCAGCCCGGCTTTACGGCCCGTAATCGGCAGGCTTTCGGCGTAGGTCACGCTTTCATAGACAATTTGCGACCAATCGCCGGTCGCTCCTTCCACCGCATAGTTGGTCGCGGCGATACCCGCGGCCAGCGAATCGTTGCGGCTCACCTCCTCGCACCACTGTGCCAGAGCCTGCGTGCCCTTGGGCGGTTCGGCCCGGAGCAGGTCCTCACGGGACACCCCCGCGCTCTCCGCCCAGTTCAGCCAATACTCGGCGTGGTTCTGTTCCACCCGGATGTTACGCACCAGCCAGCGGCGGGCGAGGTCGTCGCCCGGGCTGCGGCCATACCGTGTCTTCAGCAGGCTGTGCGACATGTAGCCCGGAAAGCGCTCGATGACCGGCCAGACGCCGATCATGAAGTTGCGGGTGGTCTCCGGATCGAGGGTGGCGTCGATCATCGACGACCACATCTCATGGCCGACGATCTGTCGCCGCGTGTCCTCACAGGAGGAAACCATGTCCTGTGCCCAGAGTGGATAGCTGGCGATGTCGGTCTGTGAGCCGGTCAGTTCGAAACGAGCGTTCATATAGATCTCCCTAAGGATCTGCTGCCAATTGAAGGTCCAGGCAGGCCCGGGCGACCCGCGGCCCGCCTTGCCGGCCCCGTTGCGGGGCCGGACGATCATTAGGCCACGTAGCCCATTCGTCATGGACACAGCCGCCGCGGCGGGGTCTATCGTTGGCTTCCCAACCGCAAGGACATCGCACCCATGGCCACGATCAACCGCATCCTCGCCGCTGCCATCGCCTGCGGCCTCGCCTCCACGGGCGCGCTCGCCGGCGGCGCGCCCGTTGGCGTGGACCTGAAAGGCATCGACCATTCGGTGCAACCCGGCGACGACTTCGACGGCTATGCCAATGGGGCCTGGAAGAAGACCGCGGTGATTCCCGCCGACCGGGCCAGCACCGGCGTGTTCCTGGAGGTGTTCCAGAAAGCCGAGAAGCGCAACGCGGAGCTGATCAAGGCGGCAGGCGACGGCCACCCGGCTGCAGGCAGCGAACAGCGCCTCATCGCCGATTACTACAAGGCCTATATGGACGAGGCCAGCATCGAGAAGGCGGGCCTGAAGCCGCTCGAGCCCGCCCTGGCATCGATCGATGCGATCAAGGACAAGGCCGCGTTGTCAGCCGCGCTCGGCGCGCAACTTCGCGCCGACGTCGATCCGATCAACGCGACCAGCCTCGACACCGAGCACCTCCTCGGCCTGTTCGTCGCACAGGGTCTGGAGGATCCGTCGAAGAACATGCCTTATCTCTTGCAGGGCGGCCTGGGCATGCCCAACCGCGACTACTACCTGAAGACAGACAAGGACATGGTCGACACGCGCGCCAAGTACGCCGCGTACGTCGAGGCGATCCTGACCCAGGCCGGCACGGCGGATGCCGCCGCCAAGGCGAAGGCGATCGTTGCGCTGGAAACGAAGATCGCCCAGGCGCAGGCCTCGATCGTCGAGAGCGAGGATATCCACAAGGCGAACAACCCGTGGCCGCGCACGTCCTTCGCGACCAAGGCCCCGGGCATCGACTGGGCCGCGTACTTCAAGGCGGCCGGCCTCGACGACCAGCCCACCTTTATCGTCTGGCAGCCGGCGACGGTGACGAAGTTCGCCGCGCTCGTCGCCAGCGAGCCACTGGATACGTGGAAGGCCTGGCTACGTTTCCACACGATCAATGCCGACGCCTCCGGCCTGCTGCCCAAGGCCTACGACGATCTCTCCTTCAGCTTCTACGGCCACACGCTCACCGGCACGCCGAAGCAGCGCGATCGCTGGAAGCGTGGCGTCGGCCGCGTCAATGCGGATCTGGGCGATGCCGTCGGCCAGGTCTACGTCAAGCAGTACTTCCCTGCCTCCTCCCGTGCCCAGGTGCAGGACATGGTGAAGAACATCCTGAAGGCGTTCGACGCGCGGGTGGACACGCTGGACTGGATGTCGCCGGCGACCCGGCAGAAGGCCAAGGCGAAGATCGCCACGATCAAGGTCGGCGTCGGCTATCCCGATACCTGGCGCGACTATTCGAAGCTGGAAGTCCGCCCGGATGACGCGCTCGGCAACCATGAGCGCGCCAAACTTGCCGAATATCATCATCAGGTCGCCAAGCTCGGAAAGCCGGTGGATCGCGACGAGTGGTGGATGACGCCGCAAACGGTGAACGCGGTGAATCTGCCGCTGCAGAACTCGCTCAACTTCCCGGCCGCGATCCTCGAGGCTCCCTTCTTCGATCCAAAGGCGGACGCCGCAGCCAACTATGGCTCGATCGGCGCGGTGATCGGTCACGAGATCAGCCATAGCTTCGACAACACCGGTGCCGAATTCGACGCCCAGGGGCGTCTTGCAAACTGGTGGACCGACGCCGACCAGAAGCACTTCAAGGAAGCTGGCCAGCGTCTGGTCGAGCAGTTCAACCAGTACGAGCCGCTGCCCGGCCTGCACATCAATGGCCAGCAGACACTGGGCGAGAACATCGCCGATCTGTCCGGCCTGACGATCGCCTACGCGGCGTACAAGGAGAGCTTGCACGGCAAGCCTGCACCGGTGATCGACGGCCTGAGCGGCGACCAGCGTTTCTTCCTCGCCTTCGCCCAGTCGTGGCGGACGAAGACGCGAGACGCCGCCTTGCGCGCGCAGGTCATCAGCGACGGTCACGCGCCGGGCGAATTCCGTGCGCAAACCGTGCGCAACCTGGATCCCTGGTATGACGCCTTCCAGCCGAAGGTGGGGCAGAAGCTCTATCTGGATCCGAAGCAGCGGGTGAAGATCTGGTAAGAGTGCAGAAGCATCGCCGATGAATCGGCTCCTACAGGGAGCGGGAGACTGCTCTGTGTGGGAGCCGCTTCAGCGGCGATGTGGGAGCTTCAGCGGCGATTCCTTCGAATGCGCCGCTCGACACTGCCGAGCAAGCCATCGATCGACAGCGCCAGCGCGCCGACCAGCAGCGCGCCCTGCACTACATACGCGGTGTTGTTGCCCACCAGCCCTTCCACGATCGGCGAACCCAGTGTCGTCGCGCCGACGGCCGAGCCGATGGTGGCGGTGCCGACCCCGACGATCGCCGACAGTCGCACGCCAGCCATGATCGGGCCGGCAGCCAGCGGCAATTCCACATCCCACAACTTTCGCCAGCGTCCGTAGCCCATGCCGTCGGCGGCATGCAGCGCGGCGGGCGACACATTGTCCAGGCCCGCCACCGTCTGGCCGAGCACCGGCAGCACGCCGTAGAGGGCCAGGGCAAGCAAGGTGGGTGCCGCACCGAAGCCGAGCAAAGGCACGGCGATCGCGAGCACCGCGACTGGCGGAAACGTCTGCCCGATCACGGCGATCGCGCGCACGGTCGGCAGCAACGAGCGCCCGGCAGGGCGCGTTGCCAACACACCGAGTGTGAGTCCGACGGCGACGGCAACCAGGGTCGCCAACGCGACCAACCATAAGTGCGATAGCGTCAGCGCGAGGAAGGACGTGCGCGCATACAGCGGATGCGAAAGGGTCGGCATCCAGGCGTGAAACCATGGCGCACTGTGCGGCAGCACCAGCAGCAATGCGACGAGAAGCAACGGGGCGGCAATCGCCTTCACCCGCGCGAGGCCACGAGATCGGCGAGCAGGATCGCGCCGGCAGGCTGCCCACCTTCATGCACAGGCAGGCGATCGCGCCCCTGCGTCAACATCGCCCCCAGCGCATCCTGCAACGATGCGCCACCCTCGACGGCGTCGCCATCGGCAACTTCGCCCTGACGCATGCTGTCGCGCACGCGACGCACCGCCAGTTCACGCAGGCGCGCACGCGATCCGCCGACGAATTCGCGCACCCGCTCGTTGACAGGATGACGAATCAGTTCGAGCGGTGTGCCGACCTGGGCGACGGTTCCGTCGAGCATGAGCGCCACGCGGTGGCCAAGGCCGAAGGCCTCATCCATGTCATGGGTGACGAAGAGGATGGTCGTAGCCGTGTCGCGCTGGATCGATTTCAGGCTCGCCTGCAGGGACTCGCGCGTGACCGGGTCGAGCGCGCCAAACGGCTCGTCCATCAGCACGATGCGTGGTCGCGCGGCGAGCGCACGTGCAACGCCGACGCGCTGCTGCTGTCCGCCAGAAAGCGTATCCGGGTACCGATCGGCGATGCCCGGCTCATCCAGCTTGAGCAGGACGAGCAGTTCCTGGACACGCGCATCGATGTCCGCACGCGACCAGCCGAGCAGGCGCGGGACGGTGGCGATGTTCTCGCCAACCGTGCGATGCGGAAACAACCCGACGGACTGGATGGCGTAACCAATGCCACGACGCAGCGTTTCGACATCCTGCGTGGCCACGTCCGTGCCATCGATGCGAACGCTTCCCGCATCGATGTGGACCAGGCGATTCACCGTGCGCAACAGAGTGGACTTGCCTGAACCCGATGGCCCGACGAGGACGAAGAACTCGCCGTCCTCGACGCGGAGCGACAGGTCGTCGATGACGACATGCTCGCCGAAACGCTTGTGGACGTGGTCGAACTCGATCATGGGCGGCGTTCCGTAAAGGCGAGCATGGCCTGGAAGAGGAGATCGACAGCGAGCGCCAGCGCGATGATCGCCAGCGTACCCAACATGACCATATCGTTGGCGCCCTGGCCGATACCGAGAAAGACGAAACGTCCCAGGCCGCCTGCGCCGATCAGGGTGGCGACCGCGGCCAGCCCGATCGTCTGTACCGCAACGATGCGCAGACCGGCGAGCAATACTGGCCAACCCAGGGGCAACTGCACGCGCGAGAGCAGTTGCAGGCGACTCATACCTAGCCCGCGCGCCGCTTCACGTGCGTCCGGCGGCACCGCGCCGAGTCCGGCGATGGTGTATCTCACCACCGGCAACAGGGCGTACAGCACCAGGGCGAAGACGGCGGGCGCGGCACCCGTGCCACCAAACCCGAGTGCACCGAGCGCCGGCCATGCGCGTGCCAGCCAGGCAAAGGGCCCGATCAACAGCGCGAACAAGGCGAGCGACGGCACCGTCTGCAGGAAGGCCAGCACACCGACGACGGCCCCGTCCGTCCGCCGCGCACGCCAGGCCCACCAGCCCAGCGGCGCGCCGATGACGAGCGCGAGCACCAGCGTCGTCGCGGCAAGCGTCAGGTGGGTGATCAGTGCGTCGACGAAGGGTGCGCGCTGGGCATGGAATTCGCGGACCAGGGCCAGGGATTCGAAGGCACCGCCCATACCCATCGCGACCAGTGCCACGAGCAAGCCGACCCAGGCAACGATCCGCCCCGACGTGCGCACTTCGCGCAGGCGATCGAGCAGCAGCAGGCTCGCCGAGAGCCACATCAACCAGAAACCCGCGCCTAGCGGGACGCGCGCGCTGGCCGCCGCCGTGAGGAGCAAGGCGCGTGCGTCCATGCTCGCCACCAGCGGCAGCCCGACAATCACCGCCCACGCCAGTAGCGCGACGACCACCCGGCTACCCCGGACGTCGAGCACGCCCAGGCCAGCGAGCAGCACCCACGACAGCGCAAGCGCCACGACATGCGGGCTGTGTGGTTCGCCGCTCAAGAGCCGGTTCGGCGTGACGTAGAGAAACGGAACGGCGATCGCGGCAATCAAGCCGATGCAGGCGAGCACGAGGACAGGAAGGGAGCGCGGGTTCACGGCACCCGCCCTACGTCCCGGAGATAGTCGCGGGCGACGACGGCCGGATCGTCGCCGTCGATCTGTGTTCGCGCATTGAGCTTGCGCAGCACCTCCACCGTCAACGGTCGGAAGGCAGCCTCGAGCGAGGCGCGCATGGCCGGGTAACGACGCAGCACATCGTCGCGAACCACGGGTGCAGGCTGATAGACCATCTCCACGTGACGCGGGTCGGCAAGCACGGTGAGACCGGTCACGGCGATGGCACCATCCGTCGAATAGACCATGCTCGCGTTGACCCCGGAGATGCCTTCGGCGGCCGCCTTGATGGTCGCCGAAGTGTCACCGCCGGCGAGCACCAGCAACTGGTCGCCACGCAAGGTGAATCCGTAGGCGGTCTGGAAGGCAGGCAGCGCCGCATCGCTCTCGACGAACTCGGCGGATCCGGCCAGGAACACATCGCCTCCGGCGTTCACCCAGCGCGCGAAATCGTCAAGCGTGACGAGCCTTGCCGCGCGCGCCACGTCGCCACGCACACCGATTGCCCAATGGTTGTCGGCAGGTGCCGGCATCAGCCAGACCAGGTGATTGGCGGCCAGATCGAGCGAGGCAGCGAGCGCGTACGCCTTGCGTGCGTCGCGAAAGGCAGGGTCGTTCTCACGATGAAAGAAGAACGCCGCATTGCCGGTGTACTCCGGGTAGACGTCCAGATCGCCGTTGAGCAAGGCGCGACGCACGATGGACGTGGGGCCAAGCTGGGTCCGGTCGATCACCGGCACGCCGTCGTGGCGCAGCACCTGCAACAGGATCTGCCCGAGCACCGCGCCCTCGTTGTCCGCCTTCGAACCCACCCGTACCGCGGCCTGCCCGTGTGCCGCGAAGGCGAGCAGAACGAGCAGGAGGCAAAGCAGGCGGCGCAACGGTCAGCGCCCGAGAAGGTTGGCGAACGTACGCTTGAAGGACTCGTCGATCGGCGTGGCGTCCACGCTCGCCGGCAAGCCGCGGAAACGCGCTTCGAAAGCGAGAACGGCGGCCATGAAGCGGCCGGCACGCCCCTCGTCGTCGCCCTCTTCCACCGCATAGGCCAGCACGCGCGCCGCCTGACCCGCGAGGTCGACGTCGTCGGGCAACGCCGAGATGTCTCCCCACACCTGCTTGAGGTAGTCCACGGCGATACCGGCGCGGCGCATGCGATGCAGCAGACCGGCCGGCATCGTGTGGTCGGGCGTGAAGCGCGCAACGATGTCCTGTGGCTCGTCCAGCGATACCGACCCCAGGTCGACGCGGATGCACAGCGACGCCGTGTCGAACAGCCAGGTCTGCGGACCAGGCGGCTCGCTGTAAGGTAGCGCCACGCCGTTGACCTCGACGCTTTCCGGTATGCCGGCATCGAGCAGTTCGACAATGTACGAACGCGTGGCCGGGCGACCCGCGTAGTGACCGCGCATGGCGTCGATATGCACGCGTTGCGCACGGTCGCCACGACGGCTGCGGACCCGCGTGCGCGCGAATTCGCCGCGCTGGTAGCCCTGGCTCTCGCCGTCGTCGTCGTAGAGCTCGGTGGCGCCTTCGTCACCGGGGAAGATCTGCAGGATCAGCGCATCGGGCACGCTGGCGAGGTTACGCATGCCCTCGGGATACAGCGGCACCACGCTGCCCGGGCGGACGAAGATGGGGATCTCCTCGAGCGTGTAATGCCGCTCGATCATCTGTCCACCCTCGAACGATTCCGCACCATCGCGGCTGTACCAGAGGCCAGGCGGCAACCAGACCGGAAACGCCGCCGCACCGTCCTCGCCTACCGGCGCCGTGACCGGCGCGACGAGGATGTCGTTACCGAACATGTATTGCGCCGGGTGGACATAGGCCTCCTCGTGCTCGGGCCAGTGGTAATACATCGGGCGCACGATCGACAGGCCGGTATCGTAGGCGTGGCGCGCCGCGCCGTAGATGTATGGCGCGAGCTGATAGCGCAAGCGGATCGCGGCAAAGATCGCATCGCCATAGGGCGGGCCGAAGTGCCACGGCTCCTTGTGCAGGCTGGCTTCCTTTGCCGAGTGCGTGCGCAGCACGGGACTGAAAACGCCCAGTTGCATCCAGCGTGCGTAGAGCTCGGGCTCGAGGTGTCGCTCGGGCCGCGGAATGTGTTTGTGGAACGTGTGCCCGCCGATGTCGTGGCTCCAGTAGCCATACAGGACATTGGACGCCATGGCGGTGAAGTGCGGCTGGAAGGCCAGCGACGCCCAGGAGATCACGCTGTCGCCGGAAAACCCGATCGGGTAGCGGTGATTTCCGAGGCCGCCCCAGCGGTGGTAGATGAGGCCGCGGCGTTCGCCGTTACGCTGCATCTCGGTGAAGAAGGCATGGTTGAGCCACCAGGTGTTCGACAAGCCAGGGTGCGCTTTCGAATCCTTCCACTGTTGCCAGTCGAGCCACCAGAAATCGACGCCGACCTTCTCCAGCGGGTGCAGCACCGTGTCGAACAAGGCGCGCATGTACGGCTGCGATGTTCCTTCGAAAGGAATCGCCGCCTGGGTCGAGGTATCCCACGAGAGCGCCTTCGCCATGGCCTCGTACTGTTCTTCGTGCGGCAACACACCCGAGGCCGGATGCAGGTTCAGCGTCACCCGAAGATGCTGTCCGTGCGCCCAGCGCATGAAGGCCTTCGGGTCCGGAAACAGGCTGCGATTGAAGGTGTAGCCGGTCCAGCCGGATTGTTCGCCGAAGACATCCTTATGCTCGTGGCCCGGCCGCAACGAAAGGCCGGGCGTGGTGTGCCAGTCCATGTCGAGCACCAGCACGTCGAGCGGAATACGCTCCTTCTCGAAGCGAGCACCGAGCGTGCGCAGCTCCTCGTCGGTGTAGTTCCAGTACCGCGACCACCAGTAGCCGAAGACAAAACGCGGCGGGATCGGCTGGGGACCGGCGATGGCGGCGAAATCGGCCAGCGCGGCGCGGTAGTCATGCCCATAGCCGAAGAAATACAAATCCTGGCGTTCGCCGGCCGGACGTTCGAGTACCCACCCTTCGTCATCGATGCCGAAGCCGTCGGTGTCGTCGACCACGTGCCAGCCGTCGCGCGCGATCAGTCCCTCCTCGATCGGCAACTTGCTCCCGTCCTGCCAGGTGTCGCCGTCGTAGCGGTCCAGCGTGCGGTAGGTGCCGCCCAGGTTGTCCTTCTGGGCGTCGCCCGGGTTCCAGGTCACGCCGCCTTCGCCCTGGCGGACCAGGATGGCCAGGTTGGCGGCGGCAAAGCGTCCACTGCCCTTCTCGTAGCGTAGCCGGAGCGCGCCGGTGTCGATCTCCAGCGCGTGCTCGTCTTCGGCAATCCGGAATCGCGGCACGTCCAGCGCCCTGTGCACCACGATCTGGGTGCGGCTGTCGCGGAACTGGCCCGAGGCACTCCATTCCAGGCGGATGAGCCGTGGCGTGAGGACGCTGAAGCGCACCTCGGCGCGCTCGATCACGGCCTCGGGGTGGGCCGCTGCGCCGGCTTCGGGCCGGTGGTCTGTCGTGGCTTCCATGGGCGTGGAGCCCCCTTCTTCGACGCGAGGTGGACCATTATGACGCGTTGCCGCATGGAACCGGTGAAAGCATCCGCTTGACGGCGCCTTGCCGCGCCGTGCACTTCGTCCCCGTCACCTTCGTGGCTTCAATCACCATCAGGAGCGGGACCATGAACGAAGACCAGATCCGTGGCGCAGCGAACACCATCGGCGGCCGCGTACAGCGGGCAGCCGGCGCACTGGGCGGCGACCACGGCCTCGAGGCCGAGGGCGCTATCCGCGAGACCGCCGGCCGCGTCCAGGCCAAGGCCGGCGAAGCTGTCGACACAGCCCGCGACGCGATCGCCCATCGTCCCCTTGGTGCGATCCTTGGCGGCTTCGGCGTCGGCATCCTGGTGGGCATGCTGCTCGCACGGCGCGACTGAGTCGCTCTACCCGCGCCAGCCTCATCACGAAGCCCGGCCATGTGCCGGGCTTCTCGTTCAGTCCCCGAACCTGTACAGCGCCGCCTGTCCCCAGCGCCGTCCATGCGCGTCGTGAAGCTGCCAGACCGACGTATCGTGGATGCGGAACCTCGTACCGCCCTTGGCGACACGCATTCCTGAAAAGCCGTGGACAATGCCGCATTCCTTGAGCGCACGAAGGAATGCGTCGCGATCAGCGCGATCTTCTCGCGACGCGCTAAGGCGCGATGGCAGCCTGAGCAATTCACTCATGGAATAGCCAAATACTCGCTGAGCCGATCTGTTCGCGTAGATGAAGCAAGGATCCGCCTCCGCACTGTGCGCCATGAGGCCGAAACCGGCTTCCGCATGAAGCCATCGCAATCGGTACTGTGCCACCGACGCCGGCGTCTCAAGCGGGTGACCCATCCAGCGCCGATAGGAATCGTCGATCAGGCGGATGATGTCGGACGGGATGGTCGATCTCATGAGAATGCCCCGCCCGGAAAGCAGCCGACCGCGCTCAAAGGTTACGCAGCCGAGGGTTCTTTCCGAGTTCCTGTCGTGCATCGACGGGCATTTCGATGAGGATCGATCGCTTCGGATGAGAGAGGCACCTGGCTAGTAGCTCTTCCAGGTTGGAGAGATCCTCGCGAAGCCGGGCGGCGTCCCAACCGCTTGCCTCCGCGATCCCGGCGTAGTCGAGTGCTTCGAGGTCGGCGTGGTAAAGCTCCGATGGTACGTCGGGAAGAATCTTGCCAAGCCCTTGCTCGACGATCGAGTACTTCCCATTGTTCAGCAGGAACACCACCAACCCCAGACGACGCGCCTCGCCGAGGTAGCCGGCAAACAACCGGAAACACCCGTCACCAGTGAAGGCAAACACGTGCGCGTCCGGAGCACCGAGACTTGCGCCGACGGCCGCACCGAACGCGCCGCCCATGGCGGAACCGCGATAGAAGCTGTGAAAGCGGATATTGGGGTTGGGTCGCTGGGTCACATATTGACGGTCCTTGTAGGCAAGACAGACATCGTCGAACCCTATGCTCCCCTCGGGCCACCACGCGTCCAGACGTCGGTACAGATCGACGAGGTCGACATGGCCAGCAGAGGCGGCAGCGTAGGTTCCGGAATTCAGCTCAGCAGGCGCGATGGCGGCGGGCCTATGTTTCAGGGGTTTCTTGTGCAGCCTGTCGAGGATGGCTTCGAGGGCTTCCGCCACGGGGCCACGTAACGAATGGCTGGCGCCTTCGACACAACGGGCAAAGCCGCCGGAAACGTGCCCGTACCCGTCCTGCTTGCCCGTAACGATGAACACCGAGTGCACGCGAACGGGCTCGAGATTGGTGGTGTATTCGTCAGGCACCGCACCGAGCACCAGAAGGATGTCGTTCGCGCCAAGGGATCGCCACAACCTGGTCGCCTCGTCGTTTCCGCCGAAAAGGATGTATCCGTATCCGTAAGGGTTGTCGCGCGCCACACCGTTAGCGCCGTTGATGCTCCACACCAGCGGCGATGCGATCGCCTCGCAAAAGCGCGTCGTCAAAGCCGAAATGCCTTCGATGCGGGACAGCTCCTCGCCCACCAGGACGACGATTCGTCGACCCTTACTACGGGCGCGCAAGGCACCGACGAAGGTGTCGACGGCGCCGTCATCTGTATGTGCCTTGGGTTTCGCAGGTTGCCGGCGCGGAGCGCCCTGGGGTTTTCGGAGCGCTTCGTCGACCAACACGAGAACCACTGGCCTGCCTCCCGATACAACCTCCCCGGCGCGATGCAATTGAGCGTGAAGCGCTGTCGCGCTGTCGAGGACAAAGACATCCTCGCTGAGTTCGGCCCTCAGTTGCTCGACGATGTTGCTGCCGTGAATCGACGTGTCCTGCAGCGGCCCCCATCCCTCCGCAGCGTATGGAGATACGGGAACGATGTAGACCGCCGGAATGTCGTGCAACTTCGCATCGGAAAGGCCACATGCGAGTAGCTTGGTGGCGGCTCCGGTGGTAGCGATGGCGGCGGCCGGCCTACCGGTAGCGAGAAAGTGACCAAGAGGGATGAATCCGGCCGCGTACTCGCCGATGGAAAAAAAACGCGGCAAGTCCGACGAAGCGTACCGGTCACGCCACGGTCGCAGGTATCTGAGCAGATGGATCACACCGCCACCGGTCACGCCGGCGCATAGACTGATGTTCCACTGCCATAGCGTCGCGACCAGTACCTCGTATCCTGTTAAAGCCGTTGTCGGCTTTGCTCGCATGCGCATCCCTCCATGGTGGCATCCACCTTTGTAGGTATAACGCAAATACAAGACAGGAACGCCTTGAGAAGACGCGGCCCACAGATCTCCGTCCGTGGGTCTTCTTCTAAATCAGGAGGTTCAAGACGGCTATGCCGATTATCGCCATGTTGCTGAACTCGCGCAGCGAGCGATCGGATGGATCAGAGCACCAGGCAGCGATTGCGCCCCGCACGTTTCGCAGCATAGAGCGCGCGATCCGCGCGATCGAAAACGGAGGCAGCGGTATCGTTGGCGAGGAAGCGGGTAATACCGCCGGACATCGTCACGGTCACCGGTTTCTGGCTGGCGTGGAAGGCAAGCGCGGCGACCGTTTCGCATAGCGTCTGCGCGGCGGCTAGCGCCTGATCGGCTGAAACGCCGGCAAAGATCACCACAAATTCCTCGCCACCGTAACGAGCAACGAAGGCAGGCTCGGGCAATTCGCGGGTGAGGGTCTGACCGACGATACGCAGCACCGCGTCGCCCGCTGCGTGACCGAAGCTGTCGTTGATCACCTTGAAATGATCGATGTCGAAAGCGCCCACGCAGGCGACGCTGCCGCGTTCGCGCACTTCCTCTTCGATCTGGGCCATGCGTCGTTCGTAGGCAAGGCGATTCGGCAAGCCGGTCAGTGGATCGGTGAGGGCCAGCTCGTGCTCGCGGCGCAGCGAATCCTGCAGGGAAGTTGCCTGGGTCTCCAGCTCTTCGACGCGGTCGCGCATACGCTCCGCGCGATCGCGATAGGAAGCCAGGCGCTCGTCTTCGCGCGCGCGGAATGCGCGGAAGTGTTGGTCGATCATGGCCAGGCGTGCGTTGACCTGCGCCTGCAAGGCATCGAGGTCGGTGGCGCCCTGCGTCTGCTCGACGAGCAGGCGCATCTCCTCGCGGACCGTGGCGTCGAGGTCGCGGCCTTGTTCGTCACCGACAACGACATGCTCGGTCTCCGCCACGAGATAGCGCGTCATGTCACCGAGCCTCCCGCTGACGTCGGCGAGAAGGTGCTGTAGCTGGGCGATATCACGACGCAACGATTCACGCTGCAGATTGACCACGTCGGCGAGCCCGCGAGCCGCCGCCGCCAGGGCAGCGGTGTCACGCGCCTGGCCAAGGGTAGCGTGCAGTGCATCGACACGGCCCGCGAGCGAGGGCATGAGCACGACGTGGAACAGTACCTGTCGCAAGGCCTCCGTCGCCTCCCGCACTACATCGACGACGGGGACCGGCGGAGCTGACTCAAGCGTTTCGGTCACCCGAGGTGGCGTCGGCTCCGGCCGCTGTTCGAGTGCGGTCACCGCCTCGGCCAGGGCATCGAGCAAGGCGTCGAGGGCGTCGGGGTCGGAGGCGAGGCTCAGGCCGTCGCCGAGCTGGTCCAGCAAGCGATCGGCTTCCACGCTTTGCCCACGCGCGAGTGCGGCCAGACGCAGCACGAGCCTGCGCAGTCCCTCTTCAAGCCTGCGGAAGTCGAGCTCGTCACGCTCCATCCGCTCGAGGGCGAGATGGTATTTGCGCTCCCAGACATCCTGGCTCACGCCGTCGCCCTCGTTCATGTCAATAAAGTACCCGGGCGAGCAACTGCAACTGGTTGCCGCGTTCGTGCGGTGCAAGTCCCACGTCCTCGCGATCCTCGCGCGTCGCATCCACATGTAGCCATTCGGCGGTGAGGCGTAACCAGTCGCTCGGTCGCCAGTTCAACGCCGCGGTAACGGCACGTCCGCGCTCGCCGGACGGCCACGTGCGAAATCGTTCCACGCGCAGAGTCGGACGCCACGCGCCTCGGTTCCAGCCTGCCAGCAGGAAGGCCGACTGAAAATGGGTAAGAAAGGTCCTCTGGCGAGGATGAACTTCGGTGTCCCCATCCATGCCCTGCGCAATCCAGGTGACCGGGCCGGTTGGAAAGCTTGCGCCAGCGGACCAGAAGCGCGTGCGCCATCCGAACAATTTGTCGCCATCCGAGTAAGGCCGGTGCGCCTGCGGATCCGCGCGGTTGTCGTAATGCAGCAGGCGGACGTCGAGACCGGCCGCATTCTTCCAGCTGGCGTCGGCGTACCAGCCGGTGCGTCCACCGACGCTCTGGAAAGGCGCGTACTGGTCGCGACCACCCTCGTCGGAGGGCTCTCGCAGACGCCCGCCCACGCCGTAGACCAGATCGCTGAGCGACCAACCGCGCATGGCCAGGATGTTGCCGGCAGCGTCGTTGTGTCGAAAGAGGCCGCCACCGAAACCGAGCGTGCCACTGTCGCCACGCCATTCTTCGCGGGCCTCCGCCCCGAGGCCACGCAGTTCCTCACCCACCCAACTGTTGATCGCCGAGGGTGTGATCGTCCACGGGCTGGTCCAGCCGATGCCATCGTTTTCCAGCGAGATCGGTATGAAGTACAGGCCGCCCTTGATAGACGCCCGCCACGCCGACAACGAGATCGGCCGGTAACGCACGAAGGCTTCCGTCAGCTGCGGACTGGCGTGATCGGTCTGCTGGAGCTGTACGTCGGCCAGGGCGAACAGGGCCGGCGTGAACTGCCCGGTCACGACGAGCGCGGCGGCGCCGAAGCGCGCTCGCGTGTCGCCATCACCGTAACGCGTGCGCCCCGGGCCGCCGTTGACGAAGCTGGGATCGTTCGGTGCATCGACCAGGCGCATGTCGGCATACGCATGCAACTTCACATCCTGCGCGCTGGCGATCGGCGTGCCGAGAAGAACGGCGATGGCGGCGAATACGCGGCGGAATCGACTCACGTGGGTCCCACGCCTTGCGCGCCGTGGCGCGCGACCAGGGCCGCGAACGTCATGGGCCGGTCGACGTGGAATCCCTGGACATGGTCGCAGCCGACATCGCCGAGGAAGACGATCGTGGCTTCATCCTCCACGCCCTCGGCGGTCACCCGGTAACCCAGGCGATGGCCGAGCTCGACCAGCGATCGGACGATCACACGGTCGGTTTCATCGGTAGCGAGGTGTTGGACGAACATCTTGTCGATCTTCAGTTCCCGGACGGGCAGGCGGCGCAGGTAGGCAAACGAGGTCTGGCCGACCCCGAAATCGTCGATCGCCATGTCGATACCCATATCGGCCAGGCGTCGAAGGACTTGAAGCGCCGCCTCCGGTTCGCCGATCACGGCACTCTCGGTCACCTCGAGGGTGAGCGACGTCGCCGGCAGGCGGTGGACCCGAAGCAAATCGGCTACCCGGTCGGGCAATTCCACGTCGCCGATGTCGCGCGCCGAGAGGTTGATCGAAATGCGCATGGGCTGGCCAGCGCGGGCGAGCTCGGCGGCCTGGGCAATGCCGCGTGCCAGCACCCAGCGAGTCAGCCGGCCGATGTTGCCGGTTTCCTCGGCCACAGCGACGAACTGCTCGGGCGACACCACGCCACGTCCCGGACGAGGCCAGCGCACCAGCGCCTCGGCCGCGTCGACGCGGCCGTCGGCCAGACGACGCTTGGGTTGGTAGTAGAGCTCCAGCGCGTCGCTGTCGATGGCCGCGCGCAATTCGCTCATCAATGAAAGGCGTTCGGGCCGGTGTGGATCGGCCTGAGGGTCATACACGTCGACGCCCCGCGCTGAACCCACCGCCGAGAACTCGGCGACCTCGGCCCGGCGCAGCAGGGCAGCCGCGCGCTCGCCGTGGCTGGGCGCCAACGCAATGCCGACGGCCGGGCCCATATCCATGCTGACCTCGGCTTCCTGGTAGGGCTGGGCAAGCGCATCCATCACCCGGAACGCCACCGAGATGGCCTCGGCCCGGTCCGCGCCTCGCAGCCACACGGCGAACTGCGTATCCGTGGCCCGCGCCACGTAGTGGGTTCCCGCAGCCTGGCCCACGCGCCCGCCCGCATCGCGCATCAGGCGGTCGGCCAGTGCATGACCGATCGTCTTGATGATGTCGGGAAGGCGCGTGACACCGACAATCAGCAGCGCGCCCTGTTGGCCCGGCGCGGTCGCCAGGTCCTGGTCGATCGCTTCTTCGGCGGCCGCGCGGTTGGGCAAGCCGGTCACCCCGTCGTGCATGGCCTGGTGGCGAATGCGCAGTTCACGCTCGCGCACTGCGTCACCCATGGTGCGGAACGCGGTGGCCAGTTCGCCGATCTCGTCGCGGCGACGCACCGCAGGCGCGTCGTGGTAGTCGCCACCTGCGATACGCCGGGCCGCCGCGGCGAGCGCCTCCACCGGACGCGAAACGCCGCGCGCCACCAGCCAGGCGACGAGCAATCCCGCGCCGAGGCCGATGGCGAGCAACGCCAGCCACGCATTCCATACCGCCTTGTACGGGCGCAACGCATCATCGAGCGAGTAGCCCAGCACGGCGAACACCGCCCCGCTGCCCTTCGGTTGACGGAGCAACTGCGCCAGCACGAGGTAGTCACGCCCGCCGATGGTCACTGCGGTGGGCTGGGAGGGCAACGAACGGTCGTTAGAGGAGAAACTCGCGGTGAGCTCGGAATGGCTGCTGCCACGGGCGATCACCGTGTAATGGCCCGAACCGCTCGGCGTGGCCAGTTCGACGTCGCGGGGCAATGCCGACAGCTGTTGCATGTGCGCGATCATCGCGTCGTCGACCGGAATGCTGGCGGCCACCAGCCCTACCGGTTGCGGCGCATAGATCGGCACGACGACGACCCAGAATGCCTTGCCGTCGACCACGGCGACGGCCGCGGTGCGTTCGTTGAACGCCTGGGCGAGCAGATCCGGAAATGCAAACGGACGGCTGTCGGCGACGGCGTCGACCGTATCGGCCTGGATCTTGCCGTCGAGGTCGAGCAACTGCATACGAGACGCGCCGACACGGCGGCCATGGTTACGCAAGACCGAAAGAATGGTTTCCTTGTCCCGTGCACCGATAGCCGAGCGCAGTCCGTAGTCCAGCGACATGATCTGCACGCCGTTGGCGACGCTGGCCGAAAGATCGTTCATCTGCGCGACGAAGGCGCCGGCATTCGCGCTCAGTTGGTGACCGCCTTCCTTGACCAGTTGGTGGCGGGCAACATCGTAGGCCAGTACGGCGGTGAGCCCCTGGACCAGGATCAGCGTGGCGACGAAGAACAGCGCCAGCCGGGTGCGGAAACCGAGGACCCGCATGGTTCGCTCAGTAGCCGATGTGTTCGCGATCCATCGCGCCGCGCGGATCGGGCAGCAGGGCGAGGTTGAAACGGACGGTGGCCGGGGCCGCCTCGCTCACGGTGACGCCCTGGATCGGCAGGGTCACCCCGGGGCGGAGCTGCGGATGCCACGCATGGGCGCGGTACTGCCCGGCATTGACGCCATCGATGCTCGCCCTGCCCTGCGCGTCGGTCGTCGCCATCTCGGGATCCTTCGTCACGTAGAGATAAGTGAGCATCTGGTCGTGGATGTTGCAACCGACCGCGGCGTTGCCGGGTGTCTTCATCAGCAGTGGAGGTGAACTTTCACCGGGTCCGAGCATGTATTCGAACTTCGCCATGTCCGAAAACGAGTAGACGTGATGCCGCGTGTTGTCGCTGTTGCGGAAGATCACGCTGTCGCCGGGGTGCAGCGCGGTGACGTAAGGAAGGAAGGTTTCGACCTTCTGGTCGACGTAGCGGGTGGCCGGCGTGATCGGTCGTGCCGTGGTGTCGGGCATGGGCGCCAGGCTCACGACCGCGTCCGCCACGGGGCGTCCGCTGGTGTCCACGACCTCGATAACGACCCGTCCGGCGTGTGCCGGCGCGGCGCCCAGGATCAGTACGGTCGCAACGGCGAGCAGGCAGCGCATAGGAATCCCCTGTGTCCCGCGGCTAGCCTAGCTCAGTTGGCGGTTCAGCCGCGAACAGGGCGCAACATGCGGCAGACGGCGACGATGGGACGATGGGGGCCGCACGGGTCCGTGCTCCACAGGTCGCTGTGATGCGAAGCGGCGACGCCGTCAAACGACGGTTGCCCGGGCCCCTGTGCGCGGCCGCAGGCCAGGGCGAGCATGAGCCCGACCAGCATCGCGATGGATTTCGTGGTGACGTGCATGGCCTTCCCCCCGGTTGACGAGGCCGACGTTAGGCTCCCGCGCGTGAAGGGACAATAGACCGAATGGACGGGCCGACGGTCATGCAGCGCTCGGCCAGTGCGCAGACCCCTTCCCGATGAGAAACGACGATCAGCAGGCTCCGTGGCAATCGACGCTTCATGGCCGAGAGCACGGCCAGTTCCGAGGCTGCGTCCAACGCGCCGGTAGCCTCGTCGAGCACGGCCACCGCGGGTTCGCGAAGGATCACCTGGGCCAGCAACAGCCGCTGCAGCTCCCCCCCGGACAGCCGACTGGATGAATCGTGCAATGCGGTGTCCAGGCGCTTATCGAGCCCCACGTCGTGCAGCACGTCGCACAACTGCCCGTCTGTCGCCGATGGCGCAGCCCATCGCAGGCAATCACGGACGGTGGCCTGCCATGGCCGAACGCTCTGGCTGACATAGGCACCGTGGCGGACATAGGCGCGATAGGCCTCGTAGTCGATGGCCTGCCCGCCGACGTGCGCATCGAAGACCACCGGTCGCACCATGCCGGCGAGGACATCGACGAGGCTGCTCTTGCCGATCCCGGAATCACCCTGGATGAGGACCAGCTCCCCCGGGCGCATGACCAGGTCGCCCAGTTCGATGCCGGGTACCGGCGGCGTGACATGAATGCGCCGGAGATGGATGCCGGTATCCGGAATCGTCGGCCAGGCGGTCGTTGAAGGTGGCGCATCGGACGTCGGCAGATGCATGTAACGCTGCCACAACTCGAAGGCCGGCGCCGTCGAGCGCATCTGCTGGATGCTCTGCCGCGTCGACACCAGGTAGGGCAACAGCCGGCCGAGCAGGAGGCACACCGCGATCAACGCGCCCCGGTCGATGCCATGCCAGCGCTGCGCGAGGGTGAACAACACGGCGATGCCGCCGACTGCGAGCAGTTCCAGGATCAGCCGACCCGATGCGATCAGCTCCAGTTGGCGTGCGTAGCCGCGTGACAGGTCTTCGGACACCTCGCCATAGCTGCTCCGTTCGGCATCCTCGCGGCCGAACGAACGGACATGACGCAGCCGACGCGGAAAATCCTCGCTATGCCAGAACAGCCGGGTCATATCCGCCACGTAGCGGCGGCTCACCTCGACTTGTTCGCGACCGTAAAAGCGCGAAGCAAGCAGCGCAAGGAGAGCCAGCGGCGGCGCGACCAGCAGCAGCGGCGGCGAGACCCAGAAGGCCACGGAGAGACTGACCGTCGCGGTGATGACAGCGATAAGCAACTGCTGCATCGCACCGAAACCCTGCACGATGATCTCGACGTTATAGGTAAGCACATTGGCGATCTCCGCCGAACTGGCGGCGGCCAGCGGACCGACCCTGGCAGCGATCAGGCGCGCGTGCACCTGGCGACGCAGGCGCATGCCGTAGCGGCCGACCAGACGCGCGCCGAGGCACGACGCCTGCCAGCGCAGCACGGCGAAGGCGAATGTGACACCGGTGAAGGCGATCGTCCGCCAGCCCACACCCATGGACGCATGAAACCAGCGGCCCTCGAACGGCAGCTTCGCGTCCGGCTGCACCAGCAACACCAGCAGCACCGCAGCAAGCGCGCCGGCGAGTGCCGAGCCCAACGAGAGAGCGACGTAGATGCCCATTTTCCAGCGGTCCGCTGCTGGCAGGGTCGCGACGAGCGATCGCAGGAGAGTATGCAAACCCGCGCCCCGCGTCGCGTTCTTCATGCTCATGCGCTCGCGACGTGGCTCGACGTCAGCAACCGCCGCAAGGCCTCCACCGAGGCGCGCGGATGGCGGCCGCGCCGGAGCACGTGTACATCCATGTCCGCCAGCTGATGGACAAAGCGATGCCATCCGGCCTGTCCGGCCGCATAGGGCTGGTCGACGACAAGTCGGGCGGCAATCTCGTCGCGATCCAGCGGGAGGAGCATGTCGGCAGCATCGTCGACCACCTCAGCGGACACGAACACTGCCCCCATCAACGCCAGCGGCGCCGTGGCGACGTGACCGTCGCAGTGACGTAGATCGGCTTCGAATTTCTCCACGCCGCTACGTCGCCGGATCGTCGGCGAATGTTCGATCCACTGGCGCATCGGACCCTTGTCGATGAAGCGCAAGGCGTCCTCACGCACGTGAAGGAAATTGCCGACGCCGCGCGCTTCCATGTTGCGCGGATCGACAAAAATCGCATCCTCGGCAACGAAGTCCATGCCCTCGAGCAAACCATGCAGGGCCAGCGTCGACTTGCCCGCCCCACTGGCACCGAGAAGGAGGACGCCACGGCCATCCAGACCCAGGCACGCGCCGTGCAGGGGAAGCAGCTCCATGCCGCGTGCGGCAAGCACGAAGACGGCGAATTCGATGAGTTCGTAACGCACGTGATAGGGCCAGTCGAGCATGTCTTCCGACACCACCACCAGGGCCCGTTGGCGCGCGTGATCGACGATCACATAGTTGGATGCGTCCATGATGCCGCAGAGCAGGCCTGCTCCCGATTGGGTGAGCACCGGCGGCGGCTGGCCGGACACCGCCGTGTGACGCCGTGGCGACAGGCGCAGCTCGACGTGGAAGGCCGGTAGCGACGTGCCGGGCACGCCGCGCGGCAGACCGCCATAGGCGACCTCCACCGGCTCGAGCAGCGCCGCGTGCGTGCTGTCGAAGCGGAATTGTGCACCGAGGATGGTCTTGACCATGGCGAAGGGATAGGGCGAGCGCTCGAAGAAGGGGTCGGCGCCAATGTCGCCGATGCCCGGAAGGGTGATCTGGGCCATGCAGTATCCCGGCAGCTGAACCCGTGGGTGCGGAGCCCCCGTGGAAAGGTTGCGCGGGCGTGGTGAATGCGGCGATGCGGCGATCGAGGCAACCCCCGCTGTGCGTGGGGGCACTCACGAGCCAACGCGATGATCGAGGTTCCCCCGACATGCTCAAGATTCAGGTTGGCCACTCCTACTTCCTTCGATACGACCCGAAGCAGTGGGAACGTGGCAAGCCCTATCCCCCTCTCGCCACCATCCAGGTGGCCGCCCTGCTTCGCGAGATGGGCCACGACCTGGCCTTGTTCGACGCGATGCTGGCTGAGGGCGTGGAGGAATACGCCGGCGCGTTGCATGCCGCGCGTCCCGACCTCGTCGTCATTTACGAAGACAATTTCAACTACCTGACCAAGATGTGTCTCAGCCGCATGCGCGATGCGGCCTGCCAGATGATCGCCGAGGCCCGTGCCTATGGCGCCCGTGTGATCGTCGCCGGCTCGGATGCGTCGGACCAGCCCGAAGCGTTTCTGGCCGCGGGAGCCGATGCGGTCCTGGTCGGCGAAGGCATCGCCGCACTGGCGGCCCTGGTCGACCGGTTGCAACGCACGCCGGATATCGACACCCCCCGCTGGACAGCCGGTCTTTCCGGTGTCGCCACCCTCGTCGACGGAAAGACCGAGTTGGTCCATCTCGGCGCCGTCCCGCCGGACCCGCGCGTGGTCGGGCGTCCCGCCTGGGACCTGGTCGACATCGAACGCTACCGTTCGCTGTGGCAGGAACGCCACGGCTACTTCAGCCTCAACATGGCCGCGTCACGTGGTTGCCCGTTCCGCTGCAACTGGTGCGCCAAGCCGATATGGGGCAACCACTACAAGCAGCGCAGCGCGGAAGAAGTGGCCGCGGAGATGACGTACCTCAAGCGCACGTTCCGACCCGACCATATCTGGATGGCCGACGATATCTTCGGTTTCCATGTCGGCTGGGTAACGGCTTTCGCCGAACACCTGCGCGATAGCGACGGTTCCGTGCCGTTCACCATCCAGACCCGCGCCGACCTCGGCAGCGAACGCATGGTCGCCGCCCTCGCCGAGGCCGGGTGTGCCGAAGCCTGGATCGGCGCGGAAAGCGGTAGCCAGCGCGTGCTCGATCGGATGAACAAGGGCACCACCGTGGCTGAACTCATCGCGGCGCGCCGTCGATTCGGCGAGCACGGCGTGCGCGTGGGTTTCTTCATCCAGCTGGGATACCTCGGCGAGCAGTTGACCGATCTGCTCGCTACCCGCGACCTTGTCGCGGAGGCCGCTCCCGACGATATCGGTGTGAGCGTGTCGTATCCGCTGCCGGGCACGAAGTTTTACGAGGAAGTGAAGGCGCAGCTGGGCAGGAAGACGCATTGGCGCGACAGCAACGATCTGGCAATGATGTTCCGCGGCGCTTACGACTCGGACTTCTACCGCAGCATGCGCGACCTGCTGCACCAGCAGGTGAACCTGCGCCAATCGCGAGAAACGCTCTCGGCAGCACGGCGCAACGATGCCCACGCCCTGCTCGAAACGCGCTGGAACGCGCTGTTCGCCCAGGAAGCCGAACATCGCACGGAACAGCCCACGCCCTCGCCGTTCACGGCGATGCAGACCATCGCGTTGCCCTTACTGTAGATACCGCCATGATGCCCTCCCTGAAGCTTGTCCGCAGTGGTCTCCACCGCACCACCGAAGCGCTCGCCGCGGAGCTCGCGCTGGCCAGGCCGGGCAGCCGGCTTCCGGCATGGACCGACCTCGAGTGGCGGCTGGCTTCCGCGGTGGCCGTGGCGCACGGTGTTTCGCCCCTGCTCAGCCGCCTGTCGACGTGGCAGAAACCGGCGTGGCGGCTGTTTCTCGCTGCCCAGCGCGAGCATGTGGAACAGCGGCACCGGCGCATCGCCGCACTACTGGATCGCATCGACGACGCGGCGCGCGACGTCGGTATAGCCATCGTCCCGTTGAAAGGCTCGGCGCTGCATGCGCTGGGCATCTATGCGCCGGGTGACCGACCCATGGCCGATATCGACCTGCTCGTTCGCGAAGACGACGTGGGGCCAACCACCGCCCTGCTCCACGAGCTCGGCTATGAAGAGTCGTTCGCCCAATGGAAGCACCGCGTATTCAAGCCGGTCGACGGCAATCCGTTCGCCGGCCTGGGTGAGCATCGCGATACGCCGGTCAATATCGAACTGCATACGCGTATCCAGGAACGGCTGCCAATTTCCGCGGCGGATATCACTGCGCGCATCTATCCCCACCATGCACGGCCCGGCCTCAATCCCTATCCCTCGACGGGCGCGTTGATGAGTCACCTGCTGCTACATGCCGCCGGCAATGTCTGCGGTCGCAGCCTGCGACTCATGCACCTCAATGACATCTCGCTGCTGGCCACCCGCATGCTTGCCAGCGACTGGCAGGCCTTGTGGGACGACGGTCGTCCCGGTTCGGCCTGGTGGGCACTGCCGCCGTTGCGCCTGGTCGCACGCTACTACCCGCACGCGGTGCCACCGATGATCCTCGCCCGGCTGGAACGCGAGTGCCCTCCTCTTCTACGCGCGATGTCCCGGCGCTGGACGCTGACCGACGTATCCTGTTCGGACCTGTGGCTGCACGCGCTGCCCGGCGTCGAGTGGTCACGCAGCCTGACCGAAGTGGCACGTTGCGTCAGGAACCGCCTGCGACCATCGGCGGAGAGCGTGAAGGAACGCGCGGACATGGTGCGCACGCAAGTGTGGCTGCAAGGCCAGAGCTGGGTGACGCAGGGTCATCGTCGACGCATGCTCACCTGGCTGACCCGGCCCGTGCCGCGCATGGACACCCTGTATGTCGTGCGGGCCGCGCTGGAACCCTCGGCGCCGCTCGCCTAGACCACGGCACCGCGGCGCGCCAGCAGCTCCTGGTACAGGGCCTCGAACGTGCGCGCGGTGAAATCGGCATCCTCGGCCAGTGCGCGTCGTTGGGCGGCTTCGGCCAGGCGACAACGCAGTGCTTCGTCCACCAGGACGCGCTGGATCGCCGTGGCCAGGCCCACCCAGTCACCCACCGCGACAGCGAGCGCGGCCGACGGCGACCATTCGGCGATATGACCCACGGCCGTTCCGACGGTGGGAACACCGGCAACCGCCGCTTCGAGCAGCACGAGCGGTCCGGCCTCGTGCATCGACGACATCACCAGCAGGTCGGACGCTGCCACGAGCGGGCGCAGTTCGCGCTGAGTGCGGAAGCCGAGGAAGCGTACGTGGTCCTCGAGACGCAGCTCATGAACCAAGCGGTTCATCCGCCCTTGCAAGGTGTCGACGCCAACGATAGCCATCTCGAAATCCACGCCGGCATCGCGCAGCGCGGCCAGCGCACGCAGCAGGGTGGTCTGGTCCTTCACCAGATTGAGACTGGCGACATGAATCAGGCGGGCTCGCGGCGCAGCGCGGCGGCGTGGCGCGAGCGGCGGCCACCCCGTCACGTCGACGCCAAGCGGGATGCGCCGCGCCACAATGCCGAGCGCAGCCAGCGCATCGACGATAGGCGCGCTGGCCGCCGTGACGGCATCCGTCGCGCGGAGCACGACGGCTTCGCGAAGCCGGCCTTTCCAGCGGCGACGGCCGCCATAGCCAATGGCATGCAGTGCCACCAGTTCGCCACCGGCGATGTGCACAAGGCTCGATATGCGCAGTAGCTTCGCCGCCATCACGGCGACAAAGCTGCAGGAGCCGGAAAAGATGGCGTGGATCATGGCAAAGGGTGCGACCCGGTGCTCCGCGCGAATCGCGGCGATCGCCCGCAGGCGTGGCCACCCGTCGCCGATGTTGTGCACCGTGGCGCCCAGGAGCGGCCAGGTCGCCGGCAACGGTTCCTGATGCAGGACGAACACGTGCACGTCATGGACCCGCGCCAGTCGTGCGACGAGGGCGAGGAAGACCGGGATCACGCGGTACTCACCCGTGCGATCCATGCCGCCAGGCACAACGATCGCAAGTTTCATGAGCGGCCCTCCCGCCGGTCCGCAAGCAGTCGCGCATAAGCATCGGCCCACTGGCGGCCGAGCGCGGCGAAGGAGAGCGTGGCATCAAAGTAGGAGCGGACGTCCGCGCGTGACGGCCGGATGCCCGCTGCACGCACCAGCGCCTCGGCCAGTCGCACGGCATCGCCACAGGGCCACAGCTCGCCGACAACGTTACCCGTGAGCGAGCGGAATGACGGAATGTCCGTGACCACCGGGGTGACACCACAGGCCAGCGCCTCGAGCAGCGCGAAGCCGCAACTCTCGCCGTGACTACCCGAAACGAACAGATCGGCGGAACGCATCAGGGTTTCGATCCGCGCATGCGGCTGGTTGCCCAGAAGATGCACGCGTCCGCGCAGGCGGGGATCGCTGTCGATCTTGTGACGCACCTCGTCCAACAGGGGGGCGCGGCCAAAAGCGCAATAAAGTTGTATGCCGGGCAGGCGCTGCGCGGCGCGCGCGACGCCCTCGAGCACGGTCAACGGGTCCTTGCCATGGCTCAGGTGTCCCACCCACAGCACGCAGGGATCGCCGTCCAATCCCGTCTCGGCGCGCGCGGCCAGGCGATCGCCCGGATGAAAACGGCTGCTCGATTCCGGAATGGCAAACAGGCGCGTGCGTTGTGCGAACAGGCCCGCACGCGTGAAGGGCCCGGCCAGCCCCGGCGACGTGAAGGCGATACCCGAAGCGGCCGCGTACCAGGTGCGCCAGCGAGGTCGCCGCCACCAACGCGGCGGACGGTCCGCGTGGTCCTGGATGAGGATAGGCACTCGCGGCAGTCGCTGCGCCACGGCAAACGCGTCGGCGGCGAAGCCAAGGCTGTGCACGTGAAGCACCTGGCCGCCGAGATCGGCGACGAGATCGGCGAGGAAGCGGCCGCGCGTGGTGGGTGAATGCATGCCGCGCAAATCGACGAAGTGATAGTCGATGCCATGGCGAGTGAACACGCGCTGCCGCGTCGCAACCTGGATCACCGACACACGTGTGCCCGATGCGGCCGCCGCTTCCGGAATGTCCGCCAGCGACGGCCAGCGTTCGAATAGCTCCTCCGGCGTGCAGTCCGCGGGCGCGCGGAGGAAGTTGATCTGGGCGACATGCACGGGCGTACCTCGCCTAGAGACCGGAGACCTGGGGCATGCGCAGCCGTACGAGCCGGTTGGCGAGGTTGAGCTCCCAGGGCCGGTCGTATTGACGGCGGCGGTAGCGCCACGATGCCATGGCGCTCAGGCCACGCTTGGCCCACGACGGTGAACGCAGGTCCTGCACCGTGGGGAAACGGCAGCGCAGCACGGTCACGAAGTCCTGGATGTGCCGACGCAATTCGTCGGTCAGCCAGGGCGCATCGGCGTGGCAGGCATAGTCCACCCAGCGACGCTCGGTCCACTCCTCCGGGGACGACGGGAAGACCACGGGCTCGCCATGCAGGTCGAGCAGCGGCATGGAGGCATGCTTGCCGCGGTCCTTCTCGTGCTTGCTGCTCTCCGGCAGCGGTGTGTAGATGTAGACGATGATTTCCGACGCCGGGTTGATCCGCTTCAGCTCGCGGATGAACTCGAACGTGTGCTCGGTCTCCTCCAGCGTGTTCTGCGGCGGTGCCACCATGAACGATAGCTCGGGAATCACACCGTTGCGGCGGCAGAGTTCGGCCACCTGCAGCGTCTGGTCCGGTCGCGTTCCCTTGCGGATCTCCTTGAGCATGGCCCCGCTTGGCGATTCGGCGCCGACGTAGGCCATGCGCAGGCGACTCTTGCGTACCAGTTCCCAGGTGCTCTCGGAGAGGTTCAGCAGCGCATCGGACCGCGCATAGCACCACCATGGCATTTCCAGCTTCGCCATGACTTCGAGCAGCGGGATCATCTCCACTTCGCGGTCGAAGAAGTTGTGATCGAAGAACTGGATCGAATCGGCGCCCAGCTCGTACTTGAGGTAGCTGAGGTCGCGCTCGAGCCGCTTCGCCGTGGGCAGCTCGGTCTTGCCACCGAACATCGCGTTCACGCCGCAGAACGTGCAGCGGAAGCGGCAGCCGATGGCCGCCTGATGCGCGGCCGTCCGCTCACCAAGAAAGGTGCGCGCGAGATACCGGCGAGGATCGCCCAGCTTGTCGTACGGCAGCACGATGCCACTGTCGCCGAGCGAGAAGCGCCGGTTCGGATTGTGGATGACGGCGCCATCGCGCTTCCAGGAGAGGCTGCCGATGTTCGAGACGGCGGGCTCGCCGGGTCGAACCAGGGCCGCGACCAGCTCCGGCAGGCTCTCTTCGGCCTGCCCGCGTATCGCGTAATCGACATAGGGCGCGGAAAGTGCCGTGTCCGTGTAGAGCGTCGGGAAGTAGCCACCCCAGATGATCGGCATCTGCGGATAACGCTCGCGGATGAAACGGGAGACCTCGATCGATGGCGCGACCTGCGGCCCGCCCATCACGCTGATACCGACGGCGTCGAATCGATCGCCCTCGATCGCGGCCAGCGTGGCTCCGATGAGATCGCGATCGACGTTGCCGTCGATGATCTGGCTATGACCGTTGCGATCCAGCGCGGCGGCCAGGTTCAGCAGCGCAAGCGGAAAGCGCGCACTCGAACGCGACGTGATCGTCGGGTTGATCAGCAACGTCCGCGGCGAACGCCCTGTGTCGGGCGTCGATGTATCGAATGGGCTCACGCGATGCGCCTCAGCTGGAAGACCAGGGCCACGGGAAGTTCGAGGGCCATGGGGTCGAAATGTGCGCCGACGGGGATGTCGGCAGGATCGAGCATCGGTTCTTCAACACGTTCGATGGCCAGTCCAAGCGCCGCGCAGGCCGCATGCCAATGGCTGTACAGATGCCTCGTGTGGCGCACGGCATAACGCTGCCCGCCGGCACGGAAATCGCGCTGCCAGCCCAGTGCGTGTCCTATGGGGTGCACGTCGCTGCAGAGAATGCGGCCGCCCGGGCGGGTGGCCCGACGCAACTCCGCCAGGGCGGGAGCCAGCGCTTCGACGTGCCCAATGGTCAGGCCGCATATCGTCAGATCCGCCAAAGAACCGGGCACGGGCATGGCGGCGAGGTCGCCCTGGCGCAGCTCGACGCGCCCTTCGGCGATGTGTTCATCCAGTGCCTCGCGTGCTCGCTCGAGCATGGCGGGGGAAAGGTCGACGCCGGTCACGCGCGCCGCGTCGCGGCGCAAGGCATGCAACAGGTAGCGTCCGCTACCGCAGCCCGCGTCGAGCACGTGTCGGCCTCGCAGTGCCTCGGGCATCAGGGCCAGCATCGCGCGCTCCTCCGCCATCATCACCGGATTGTGCGCGTGCGCGGGATAGTCGGACGACCACAGCGCATAGGCTGCGAGAGGCTCCAGCACCGGCAAAGGGGACGTCAGTGACACCGGGCCTCCATGGCGAGATCGATCTCGCGTTCGTCACCGGAAAGGGAAACCTCGAGACCGGGCTCGAGCGCGAACACCGCGGGGTCCACCAGCGAGCGCGCGATCAGTTTCGGACGGCCGTCCAGTTGCACGGCGACGGTGTCCACGCCGGCGGCGGCAAACCATTCGGCAAAGTCCGGATCGGCGATGCGTGGCATGCCTTCGCGTATGACCGCGCGGATATCGCTGCGGCCCAGACCAATCAGGCTGTCCGCGGCCAGGCCTTCGCGATCGCGCACGATCAACAGGTCCGCCGGTGCGCCTGTGGCCAGGCCACCGCGCAGCCCGAGGCGAAAAATGCGTGCCGCCTCCGTGGTGACCAGGCCAAGCAGCGCGCTGCTTGGCAGCTCGCCACGCGCGGCGACATCGCTCAGTTCGTCGAGCAGGTCGCGGCGGCCACTCAGTCGCGAGTCGCTACCCAGGGCGAGGCGGCCGGCGGCGTGCAGACGACGCGGGTCCAGCGTGCGCCCGAGCAGGGCGCGATTGCTGCCGGGGCACCAGACGACGGCCGCGCCACGGGCAATGACACGTTCGATATCGGCATCGTCGAGCCCGACACCATGGATCAGCACCGTATTGCTGCCGAGGCAGCCGAGCGCATCCAGGCGCGCCAGCTCTCCGGCGGCCACGGCGTCCGTGCCCTCGGCCAGATGGATCATCCAGGGTTGCCCGGCGGGCGTCGCAAGGTAGCTTGCGCGAACGGGCGGCCCAAAGTCCGGACCGTCCAGCGCGTAACTCCAGCCGTGGTCGCGGAGTAGCGCCACCGGGAAGTCGTCTGCGTCCAGTGCCGCGTGCCAGGGGTCGTGGTGCACCACGCAGGTGGTTCCGGCCAGCAGGTTCTTCAGCGCGCCATGGCGCAGACGGACGGCCTTGGGCACGCGCAACGCGGCGATGACATCGGCGTCCTGGAAATGCTGCTCGAAGGCGGCTATCCAGGCGTAGCTGTTCGGAAAAGGCGCGGCGCGACGCAGCGGAGGCACCGCGTTGACCTGCAGATGCTCGTGCGCGTTGATCAGCCCCGGGAAGATCCGGTGATCGCGTACATCGACTTCGAAGGCGTTGCCCGCGGACGACGACGCGACACGCCCGCCCCGGAGATTCAGCGGTGCACGCGATGCGCCGTGGGGCAGCATCGTCACACCGCCTGTCAGGGTCGAGTCCATCGTGGTAAGGCGCGCCGACATGGCGTCAGCGCCGGTGCATCACGATCAGGAAGTGATCGCCCATGTCGCGCAGCAGTGGCAGCTTGCCGAAGCGGTCGTCGATCCGACCCAGGCGTTCGTACCAGCCCGGTCGCCGTTCGTAGCGATCGACCATGTACGGCGGCGGCATGAACAGGCTCAGCGCGCTGTACCCTGCCAGCCGGAACTGATCGGCGAAGGGCCGATAGAACTCGCGCGGCAGGTAATACTTCGTCCAGATGGTGTGGCGGTTCATGCCCACCGCCGTCGCCCCGCGCGTCGCACGCACCGCCGCGCGGCGGAAGCGGCCGCGCAAGGCGTAATGCGCCGCTTCCCAGGGACAGATGCGACCCATCACCGAGAAGACCATCACCCCGCCGGGCCGCAGAAGACGCGCGCACTGATCGGCCACGTCCTTGAGGTCCGGCGCGCAATTGAGCGGTCCGAAATTCGAGTAGATGCCGTCGAAGCTTCCGTCGAGGCGATCGAGCTCCTGCACGCCAAGATGCCTGGCCTGGAGGCGTCCGCCCAGCGAGGCGTCGCCGGCCCGGGACAACGTACGCGCGACCATCGAGGGAGACCAGTCGGTCGCGACGACCTCGTAGCCGCGACGCGCGAACTCGGCTGCATCGATACCGGTACCGCAGCCGAGGTCGAGCAGGCGCGAGCCGGTGCCCAACTCGGCCACCACGGTATCCCACAGGGTCTGGCGCATGCGCTGGATAAGCGCATTGTTGCCGCGCGGGCCATCGTAGTCGGCAGCGACGCTGTCGAACGCCCGCTGCGTGTCGAGCAGACGCGCGTCGTCGATCGGTTCAGGCGTCGGTTGGGCACTCATATCGGTCGTTTCCGGAGGTTCGGATCAGTGAGTGCCGAGCGGGCGCGCTTTGGTTGAACGGCGCCGTAGCGCATTGCGCCCGATCGCCGCCACGCCGGCCAGGAACAGGCCGAAAACGATACCGATTCCGATAGTGAGGACGGTGTTGGGAAAGGCACGGAATTCGGGCACGTACACGGGCCACGGCATGGACGTGTCATAGGTGTAGTTGGGTGCCAGACGCACGACCAGCTCGCTACGCGCCTGCTGTAGCGCGCGAATGTCTTCGTTCTTGCTGGCAAGCAGGACGCCGGCGAGCGCCGCGGCCGCGTGGTCGGCGGACGCGGTGTCGCTTACCAGGCGATCGCGGTCGGCGAGCGCGATGCGCAGGTTGCTGTCGAGCTCATCGAGACGATCATTGGCCAGCTTCAGCGGCAACGCGTTGATGCGCTGGTGGACCGCCTGCAACTGGGCCAGCGTCGCCTTGGCCAGGTCGTTCGCCTGGCTGGGCGAATACGCACGGATGCTGAGCTTGAAGAAGTTCGCATACGGATTGGGATCGATCTTGAGGCTCCTGCGATACAGCCTCGCCTCGGCCGAGTCCGGCGAGAGCCCCAGGCTGCGGACCACATCGTCCTGGAAAGGCACGGTCTGCACGCGTGCGATCACACGAAGCAAGGGCTCGACCTTGGGGTCCTGGCCGATCGGGGTGGACCCCACCTGGCCAATCTGGATCCAGGCCGTGGCTTCCCATTGGCTACGTGCCGTGTGCACCCAGGCAAACGTGAGGCCGAGCACCACGACGAGTACGGCCACGAACCAGCGCCATTCGCGACGGAGGATGTGCCACAGGTCGATCAGATAGATCTCGTCTTGTTCCATGCGTGAGGCTCGTTGGGAAGGTGAATGGCGACGCTGTCACGCCGGCTCGGCAGCAACGCCGCGAAGAGCTGCATGAGAAGGCAGAGAACGATGAAAACGGCGTTCGTCCAGATGAAGGCCTGCGGCGCGAAGGGCGACATCACGCAGACATAAGCGACGCGAAGGAAGATCAACAGCGAGAACAGGGACACAGAGGCGCGAAGCCGGCGCACGCTCCATAGCAACAGGGCGTAAAGCAGGATCATCGATGCGACGGCACCCCACGGACCGAAAGCGAGCAGGAACGGGAGGAACTCCGTGCCCACGTTGATGTTCGGCGCATCGAAGGGAATGTTCGCCGCGGCGGCCACGGTCGGGCCACTGAGCGGAACGAGCTGGGCAATGAGAATGCCTGCGTTGGCGTAGCCCTTGGTCACCATCGATGCGAAGTTGTAGGGCCCGGCGCTCACATACAGCGCCAGCCATTTGATGCCCTGCGGCGCGGCACGGTACAGCGCGCTGAATGGCAGGTTCACGTTGTCCAGCGAACCCGATCGCACGGCACCCAATACCGAGAACACGGTGGCGCCGATCACGCCGATCACGCCGACGGACTTCCAGGGCAAGGGTCGACGCGGATCACGGCGGAACAGGATGATCAGGGCGAAGGAGAACAGCGCCGCGAAGATCCGGTTGCGATCGATGACCAGCACCGGAAAGACCAGGCCCACCGTGATGAGAAGGTTGCGCAGGCCGCGCTGCCGCGTGCAAAGCAGCCCGATCGGCGGGAGGGTCCAACACAATGATGAGATGTGTCGCACGTGCTCTCGGCCGGGTTCCATCGTGGCGTACGAGGCGGGATTGTCGAACAGCGGCACGGGAAACAACGCCAGGTCCAGGCCGCAGAAGACGATGACGACCGCGGCGAAAACGAGTGCCACGAATGCCTCTCGGCTACCCGTGTAGTCGCGCGCACGGAAGCGTGCGATCGAAGGAAGACGGATGCCCGCAAAGGCGTCGAAGAGGATGATGCCAACCGCGCCCAGCACAAGCAGCAACATGCCTTCCATGTAACCCGCCGGAAGGTCGTAGGAAAGCAACGTAAACCCGCAGGCGAAAAGGATCGGCCACGCGATATACGTCGCAGGCAGGCGCAGGAATCGCTTCATACGCCCTCCGCATGACGGTGCGCGGTGCGCAGCCGCAGCTTCGACAGGGCGAGCAGGGAAACGTACGCGGCCAGGTGCAGCGCCACGCGCGAGTGGCGCTTTTGCAGGAAGGCGATCTTTGCGCTGATGTACTGCGCCTGCGCACGGAGCAGCGTGCGATAGGGCTCGTCGAACAGGCACAGGCGGCTCATCGCCACCTCGCGCGACTCGGCCAGGTTGACGATGCGCGTGGCGGTGTGCCGCGTCTTGCTGAAGTTGGCACCGTGCAGGCGATAGGCGCAGACGGTGACATCGATGAAGCCCAGCGCATCGCGCGCGGCCAGGCGCAGGAACATATCCCAGTCGTCGATGCGCAGACCCTCGGTCCAGCGAGCGACGGTCTCCAGCACGCTCTTGCGCAGCAGGGTTACCGGCCCACCGATCGCCCAATGGCCGATCACAGCGCGGCGGATGCCGTCGCTCGAGTCATAAAGACGCTTGTCGGCACCGTGCAGGTCGCACATGCCGCTGTCGTAGAGGCGGTTGCCGTCGCCATCGATGACGATCGAATCACCGATGACGGCGCCCTTGTGCCGGTGCGACATCAGGTAGCGTACTTGTGCCTCCAGGCCCCCAGGCAAGAGGTAGTCGTCGCTGGCGCCGATGCGCAGGAACTCGCCATGCGAGCGCGCGGCCAGCTCGTTGAGTGTCGCGGCGATACCGCGGTTTTCCCTCCGCACGAACTCCACGGCTATCTCGCCACCATGTACGGCCACCCAGTGCGCGATGCGCTCGGCCGTATGGTCGGTGGAACCGTCGTCGATGATGACGATTTCCTTGGCCGGATAAGGATCCTCCAGGACGCTGTCCAGGCAGCGCTCGACGAAGCCCTCGTGATTGAAGGCGGGGATCAGCACCGATACCAGCGGGGCGCGGGTTGCCTCGTGCAGGTCGCCGGTCATGTGCGTAGCCCTCCGAGGTAGTGACGAACCACCAGCATGTTGAAGAGCAGGTAGCCGACGTAGTTGATGGCAAAGGCATACATCGCCCCGACCAGGCCGAAATGCGCCGTGCACAGGTACACGAGCAGCAGGTAGGTCACGCCGAAGGCGATCTCGGACACGACGAAGAGACGCGTCATCGCCTTGGCCAGCATCACGTAGGAAAGGACGAAAGACGCGATCTTCACCACATCACCGACCAGCTGGGGCGCATAGAGCTGGTCGGCCGTTGTGAAGTCGGTGGTGAAGAGCATCCGGGTTACCCATCCGCGCGCCACGTACACCAGCGCGGCCAGCACGAGCACGGCAGGCAGGATGTGCCGGTAGGCGTTGCGCAGCTCGCCGATCAGCGCTCCGCGCTCGCTGATCGAGGCGAGCTTGGGCAGGTAATAAATATTGATCGCTGCGGTGAGGAACAACAGGTAGGCGTCCGACACCTTGCTGACCGCCTGCCAGTTGCCGACCTGTTGCCAGCCGAACTGAAGCGCGAGGTGGTCACGCACGGCGATATTGACCAGCGGCGGAAGCAAGGCCGAACTGATCGTCATCAACGAGAAGGCGGCCAGCCGGCCGTTCATCTCGCGATCGAAGCGAAGCCGCGGCAGGCTCTGGCGAAAGTACGGGCTGTGCCACCACGACGGTAGGGCCACGGCGAGCCACGCCAATTGACCGAGCACGAGGGCGAGCAAGGCGCCGTAGAGCTGGAAACGACTGGCCAGCCACGCGGCCATGGCGATGCCGAGCACCGAGCCGATCACCTGGATGAAGGCCAGCCGCCGCACGTCCATGAAACCATTGATCACCGCAAGCACATAGTTCACGGCAGCGATGCCCAGCTGGGCCAGCGCGAGCACACGGATGAGGCTCTCGTAGCCCGGGTCGCCGAGGATCCAGATCGCTAGCTGGCGACTGAAGACCAGGGCAGCAAGCCCCATCAGGCAGGACGCGCACAGCGCGTACGAAAGGGCCGCGGCGAGCAGACGCGAAAGCCGCTGCGGGTCGCCGCGATACTCGGCCACGTACTTGACGATGCCGGCACTGATCCCTCCACCGGCGAGCACGGCCAGCAGCGACATGAGGCTCATGAACTGCCCCAGCCTGCCGACGCCTTCAGGCCCGGCGAACCATGCGACCAGCTTGATCACGACGAGGCCTGCCAGCAGCCGCGCGGCGGTGCCGATCGCTGAATAGAAGCCGGCGCGAGCCAGGTTCATGGGGCGGCCCTGAAGGTCATGCAGGCCGCGACAACGCGCTCCACGGCCTCGTCGCCGAGTGTCGGGCCGATGGGAAGACTCAGCACCTCGTCGTGCAAGCGCTCGGTCAGCGGCAAGCTGACCGTGTCAGCTCCGGCGTAGGCCGGCTGCCGATGCGGAGCCACGGGATAGTGAACCTGGCTATGGATGCCTTGCGCCAGCAGGTGCGCCTGCAATGCATCGCGACGGGCACTGCGGATCACGAACAGGTGCCAGGCGTGGCGCTCCTCGCTGTGACGCACCGGCAGGGTGATATCCGGATGGTGGATGGCCGCGAGGTAACGCCGGGCGATAGCCCTGCGGCGCGCGACATCGGCGTCCACGTAGGGAAGCTTCACGCGCAACATCGCCGCCTGCATCTCGTCCAGGCGCGAATTGACTCCCTGGTAAAGATGCCGGTACTTCTCCACCGAGCCGTAGTTGCGCAGCGCAGCGACGCGCCCTGCCACTTCGGCGTCGGCGGTGACGACCGCGCCGCCGTCGCCGAGCGCGCCCAGGTTCTTTGCGGGGAAAAAGCTGAAGGCTGCGGCGTCACCGAAGGCGCCCGCACGGCGCCCGGACCATGTGGCCCCGTGCGCTTGCGCCGCATCCTCGATCACCAGCAGGTCGTGTCGATGAGCGATAGCCGTGAGGGCGGGCATGTCGGCGAGTTGGCCGTACAGGTGCACCGGCATGATCGCGCGTGTTCGTGGCCCGATAGCCGCCTCGACCCGTGCCGGATCGAGATTGAAGGTGGACAGCTCCGGCTCCACCGCGACGGGCACCAGCCCGCTCTGTGTGATTGCGAGGAAGCTTGCGATGAAGGTGTTGCCGGGGACGATCACCTCGTCGCCATCGGCCAGCCTGCCCAGCGATTTGTACGCACGCAGGATCAACGACAGCGCATCCAGCCCGTTGCCGACACCCACCGCGTGGGCCAGCCCGCACCATTGTGCGAACTCGCGCTCGAACGCGTGAACTTCCTCGCCCAGCACATAGCTACCGGAGTCGATGACGCGCGCCGCCGCCGCTTTCAGTTCATCAGCGTAGCGGGCGTTGATGCCGCGCACATCGAGGAACGGCAGGTCCATTACGCGGCCTTCATCACAGAGCCAGCCCTTCCACATAACGCGCGCCGTGTACTTCGCGCAGGAACTGCGCGTAGTCGGTGATGTAATCGGCCGGGTCATAGAACTGGTCGGCCAGGACCATCAGCACGCAATCCTCGCTGAAGTCGTAGAGCTCTCGCCAGACCATGCTGCCGAGCAGCAGGCCTTGCGTAGGATCGTCGAGCACGACGGTCGCCGGACCGGTGCCGTCATCGAGCAACAGCGTGACCGATCCGCGCACCGGCACCGCCAACTGCGTGAGGTGCCGATGGGCATGTTGCCCACGATGGACGTCCGGTGTGTTGGCGAATATGTAGTAGACGCGCCGGATTTCGAACGGCACGTTCCGGTTCTGCTCCAGGGAAACGAGCATGCCCCGGCTATCACCGTGCTTCTGTAACTGGATTCGCTCGATTTCCATGGTGTCGGCCAGGCACTGTTTCGTTGATGGCGTCGTACGAACTTGAGTGCCGGCCCTGTTGCCAAAGGTTGCGGCAACCTTCCGACGCCCACGTGGCACTCAATCGCATTGGCATCGATGTGAAGGGCAGCTCGGGCATGGGACTCAATCCGCTGATTCCGCTGAAAAGCGGCTCCTTGAGGGGCAAGCCGGCGAGGGAGAGGGGTCAGGCGGCCCTGACACCCCTGCCACGACGGCTGCGCGTACTGCACTGGCTCACGGTGATCTGCGTGGTGATGGCCGCCGCCTTCATCCTGACCCGGGACCAACTCGACGGGCGCAGCGTGCGTCTCTGGTTGCTGGAGGGACATCGCCACTTCGGCCTGTTCGTGCTGGCGCTGTTCGTCATCCGTGTATTCGTTCGCCTGCGGGTCGGCAAACTGCCCCCGTCCGGTGAAGCGCCGTGGCCCATGCGTGCCGCGGCTGGCCTGACTCATCTGGCGCTCTACGCCCTGCTGGTCACCCTGCCCCTGCTGGGCTGGGCACTGAGCAGCGCGGAGGGCAAGCCCGTGCACCTGTTCGGCGCCACGCTGCCCAACCTCGTGGCGCCCGACGAAGACCTCGCCGATAGCCTGCAGGCCTGGCACCTCGATGCCGCCTGGGTGCTGCTGGGATTGGTCTGCCTGCATATCGCCGCCGCCCTGTGGCACCACTTTGTCATGCGCGACGGCGTGCTCCGCCGGATGTGGCCCAAGCGCCGTCGCTGACCAGCCGAAGAAAACAAGGAAATGTCATGTTCTCCCATCTGATTCGACGCGCTACCCGCTGGGCGCGCCCCGCACACTTGGGCTGGGCCGTCGCGGCCCTGCTGATGTTCGCCAGCTCGTCAGTGCAAGCGATTCCGGCCTATGCGCGACAGACCGGCTCGGCCTGCGCGGATTGCCACGCCGGCTCTTATGGCCCGCAACTCACGCCCTACGGCATGCGCTTCAAGCTCAACGGCTACACCGACACCGACGGCAAGAGCTTCAAGATCCCCGTATCGGGCCAGCTGACGGAGACGCATACAAACCCGGCGACGGGCAAAAGCACGACGGATCTCACCGAGGGTGACCTCTACATCGCCGGCCGCCTGACCGACCAGGTCGGTGGCTTCGTGAAGGTCGAGGCCGATCGCACAGGAAAGAACACGTACAACACGCGGCTGAGCAACGTGGACCTGCGCTTCGTCGCCAAAGAGCTGAAACTCGGTGGCAAGGACCTCACCCTCGGCGTGAGCGTGAACAACAGCCCGGGCTTCCAGGATCCGATCGCGGCCTTGCCGAATGCTTCGTTCATCGCCCCGGTGGGTGTGACCGGTTCGTTCCTCAGCCTGGCCACCCCGAACGCACCGAGCAACCGCGTCATCGGCGCAACGATGTACGCCCTCTACGACAAGAACTGGTACGGCGAAGTGGGCACCTACCGCTCGCTACCCACCTCGACACAGGATCACCTGGGCTACAACATCGCCAGTGATCCGGGCACGTTGCACGACACCGGCTATTTCCGCTTCGCGTACATGAAGGACATGAAGAAGCAATTCTTCTCCGCTGGCGTCGTCGCGCTGACGACGCATCGATCGCTGCCGCGGTCCGGGCCCAGCGACGACCTCACCGATCTCGGTTACGACCTCACTTACCAATACCTCGGCAACCGCGAACACATCCTGCAGCTGAGCTACGTCAACATCCTCGAGCAGCGTCACTATGGCGCGCAGCTGTTCGGCCCCGGTGGCGTGGCTGCGCCGGACCGCGGCGATGTGCACGACCAGACGCTTACAGCGACCTACACCTTCCACCAGACCTACAGCCTCTCGGTGTCGCGCCTGCTCAGCACTGGCACCCGCGACGACGTGCGCTACCCCCCATTCGGTGACCCGAACGCCACGACCAACATGGTCACGCTGTTCTGGGCGCCGTTCGGCAAGGACGATTCGTACACCACCATCGCCAACCTCAAGCTGGCCGCTACCTGGTTCCGCATCACACGGTTCAACGGTCGCGAGAACAACGTCTTCGGCGCTCCCCCCGGCGTCCGACCAACCAATGCAGGAGATCTGAATGCTTTCTCCCTCTCCGCCAGCCTGGCGTTCTGAGGCACCCCGTAGCCGGTGGCCGCACGCGGTCGTCCTGGGTGGCCTCATGTTCGGCTGGCTCATGGCATCCCCCCTCGTGCGGGCCGGCGACGCATCCGCCGGCGCCGATGTCTTCAAGTCCGAATGCGCCGAATGCCACACCGTGAAGGAGGGCCGCAACAAGAAGGGCCCCAGCCTGTTCGGCATTGTCGGGCGCCAGTCGGGCAGCATCGCCGACTACAACTATTCCGATGCGCTCAAACAGGCACAGTGGACGTGGACCCAGGACAAACTTCACTGGTATCTGTCGCAACCTGCCAAAACAGCTAATCCCGGCACGAAGATGAAATACGATGGCCTCACTGACGCGAAGCAGCTTGACGATTTGTTGTCTTACCTGAGCAGCGTTCACTGACGACATCTGAATGACGACGTGATGCGGCAAAGCCACCCCGGTTCAAGACACAGGGGTACCCCGTCGGCATGGTGGTTCGCCACCGTGCCGGCGCGATCGTGTGTCCGTCGCGCCGGCCTGGTCGCCGTGCTGCTGGCGGCCTGCCCCGGGGTGCTGTACGCCCAGTCGTCGAGCTTCGGCGGAGTCGTGGCGGTCAGCAACCAGCTGGTCGACCGCGGCCTGGCGGTCACGCCGAAGACCCCCGTCCTCCAGGGCGCCCTGTCCTGGACCACGCCTTCGGGCTGGTCTCTGGGCCTGTCGGCCAGCAGCGAAACACGTTCGCCCGGGCAAGTGGTCGAAGCGCTGGCCCAGGCCTCCTACGCCTGGTCGCTCTCGAGCGACTGGCAGATGCAGACCAGCCTGCTCTACTACCGTTATGGCAACGACTCCCACTGGCGTATCTACGACCGGGTGGAACTGGCCGCCAACTGGATCTATCGCGACGTGCTGACCCTGGGCGTTTCCCAGGCCCAGCTTATCCATACCGGTGGCCGCGGACCGCGCGGAGCTGCCGATATCGGCTTCCGCTGGCCGCTGGTCTGGAAGCTGTCGGCATCGGCAGGCGTCGGTACCGCTCAATACCTGATGCCGCCTTACTATCGCGAGTACCCCCGATACCAGTACGGGCATGCCGGCCTGGTGTGGGAGAATGCAGGCTGGCGGGTCGAGCTGAATCGCATCGTGACCGAGCACGCGCCTCGGCGGCGCGGATCTCCGGGCGTCTCACCATGGAATGCGACTGTCTCGCGGACGTTCTGACCCGGAGCAACCTTTCCCCTCGAAAGGGGTACTCACGCTGGTCTCCCGACTCGCTCCACCAACGCCCATGAATGACGCGGACACCGACGCCGATACCACTGACCGCCTCCTGCTGCAACGCATGGCAGGCGGCGACCGCACAGCGCTCAGCGTGCTTTACCGCAGCTACCACGGGCGGTTGTGTCGTTTTTTATCGCGACTTACCCGACGCGCGGACATCATCGAGGAAGTCATCAACGACTGCCTTTGGATCGCCTGGCAGAAAGCCGGCAGCTTCCACGGCGACTCGCGCGTCTCCACCTGGATCATGGGCATTGCCTATCGCTGCGGCCTCAAGGCGCTGCGCCAGCACGGCAGTGAACCGGTGGACGAGGATTCGATTCCCGAAGATCGCATCCCCTCCCACGACCCGGACGAAGACCGCGAATTGCGCGACTGGCTGGGCAAGGGGCTGGACCGTCTCACGGTGGACCAGCGCGTAGTGATCGAACTTGTATACGGCGTCGGCCACACCCTGGACGACGTCGCCGTCATCATGCAGTGCCCGGTCGGCACCGTGAAAGCACGCCTGTTCCACGCGCGGGTAAAACTGCGCAACGTGCTCCCGGGCCTCGCCGGTGCCACATCCGTTACCAGGGAGATTGCACCATGAGGATGCCGACGGATACCGGCCGTGAATGTGGTCGTGCCTGGGAAGCCATGCCCTGGGTGCTCCAGGACAGCGCACCACAGGAACAGACCGAGTGGCTGATGAGCCACCTGGCGGACTGCGACGGTTGCCGCGCAGAGTTTGAACAACAGAAACGCCTGCGCCTGGCGATGTCGCTCCCGGCCGATGTGTCGATCGACCCGGAGCTCGGCTTGCGCCGCCTGCTCGCCCGTATCGACGCGCCGGCATTGGCGACCGCACCTGCGCGTGCCGCTGGCGGTAGCTGGCTGACCCGCGCACTGGTGGCGGCCGTGCTCATCCAGGCGGTCGGACTGGGCATGCTCGGTGCCAAGTTCCTGGCCGAGGGCACGCCTCAACCGGTCTATCGCACGTTGAGCCAGGACGCCGCTCCCCTGCCGGCAGGCGCTATCCATGTCGTTCCCGAGAACGGCATGAAAGTGGCCGACTGGAACGCGCTGCTGCGTTCGATGCAGTTGCAGGTCATCGGTGGCCCTAACGATGTGGGCGCGTACACGGTGTTGCCTGCGGGCGGTGCCGCTGCGTCGACCAAGGTCGTGCAGCGTCTTCGCGCCACGCATGGTGTTCGGCTCGCCGAACCGGTGAACGCCAATCCATGAAGATCGGGGTGGTCACGCTGTTGGTCCTGCTCGCAACGCTGACGGCCTGCGCCCCGGCGCGTTCGATTCCGTCAGCGGAATCGAACGTGAGCGCCACGCCGACCAGCGCGGTCACGCACATGGACAGCCAGCGCGACATCGTGCTCGCGGTGGCCAATCCGCTCGCACCGGCCGCGACGCACGCCGGCTCGAGTCTGCTCGGCTACGCGCCTTCCGCGCACTACGGCGCAGGCCAGCGGGCGATCTCCGAACTGGCGGATCTGAAACAGCACTACGGACTGCAGGAAGTCAGCGGCTGGCCGATCAAGGCCCTCGACCTCTACTGCGTCGTACTCCACCCCGCGCCGGGGGTGGATCGCGATGAACTGATCGCCGCGCTGCAGAAGGACGAGCGCGTGCAGCTTGCGCAGCCACTGCAGGACTATTCGGTGTATTCCGCCGACACCAGCGACCCGCACAAGTACAACGATCCCTACGCCGACCTTCAGCGCGGATTCGTGGAGACCGACGCCGCCCTCGCGCACAACTCGAGCCAGGGCGAAGGTGTCCGTGTCGCCATCGTCGATACGGGCGTGGACATGAGCCACCCTGACCTGCGCGGACACATCGGCGACACACGCAACGTCGTCGATGACGATACCTCCGCCTTCGACCACGACAGCCACGGCACCCAGATCGCCGGAATAATCGCGGCCATCGGCGACAACCACCAGGGCATGGTCGGCATCGCGCCCAAGGCCACGCTGAACGTATACAAGGCCTGCTGGTATCCGGCCGACACCCGGGGCGGTGCACGCTGCAACTCGTTTACCCTGGCAAAAGCACTCGCGGCGGTGAACGATACCAATGCGCGCATCGTCAATCTCAGCCTCGGTGGCCCTGCCGATCCGCTGCTCAGCAAGCTGCTTGCCAAGATCCTCAACGAAGGCCGCATCGTCATTACCGCCATGCCGCCCGATGGCAAGCTGAGCGGCTTCCCCGACGGGGCCCCCGGCGTCATCGTGGTCCGGACCAGCGCCACGACACCCGCTCCTCCCGGGGTGGTCAGCGCGCCGGGAAACGACATCCTTACCACCCAGCCGGGCGGGGGCTATGACTTCGCATCCGGGTCCTCGATGGCCACCGCCCACGTCAGCGGCATCGTGGCCCTGATGCTCTCGCTGGCCCCTGGCCTCGACCCCGCGTCGGTTCACGCGATCCTGCTGAGCAGTAGCGCGCAGAAAAAAGGGATGCTCGAAGTGAACGCCGCCGGGGCTGTCGCCGCACTGAAAAAGACCGCCAGAACGGCCCGCTGAGCCACCCGCGGCGGCCGCCTGACACGTCGGCGTCGCGGATCGCGTAAAATCGCCCCATGCGCATCGGCCCCTACTCCATCGCGCCCGGCGTGGTGCTCGCGCCCATGGCTGGCGTCACCGACAAGCCCTTCCGCCTCCTGTGCAAGCGCATGGGGGCTGGCCTGGCCGTGTCCGAGATGACCACCGCCGACCCTCGCCTGTGGAACACGACTAAGTCATTGCGCCGCATGGACCACGACGGTGAGCCCGAACCGGTCAGCGTGCAGATTGCCGGCTACGACCCGGGCATGCTCGCGGAGGCCGCGAAGTACAACGCGGACAACGGTGCGCAGATCGTCGATATCAATATGGGTTGCCCGGCCAAGAAGGTTTGCAACGTGTGGTCGGGCTCCGCCCTGCTCCAGGACGAACCCCTGGTAGCGCGCATCCTCGCCGCCGTGGTCAGGGCGGTCGACATCCCCGTCACCCTGAAGATTCGCACCGGGTGGGATCGCGACAACCGAAACGCCCTGACCATCGCGCGCATCGCCGAAGATGCGGGTATCGCCGCACTCGCCGTGCACGGCCGCACGCGCGCCGACAAATACGAAGGTGACGCCGAGTACGCGACTATCGCCGCGGTCAAAGCCAGTGTGCGCATCCCGGTCATGGCCAACGGTGACGTCGTCACGCCGGAGAAAGCGCGCGAGGTCCTCGCCGCCACCGGCGCCGACGCCATCATGATCGGTCGCGGCGCCCAGGGGCGTCCGTGGATCTTCCGCGAGATCGCTCACTTCCTCGAGACGGGCAATCACCTCGCCGAGCCGACCCCCACGGAAGTACGCGACATCCTGTGTGGTCACCTCGACCATCTCTACGCGTTCTATGGCGAGAAGATGGGCGTGCGAATCGCGCGCAAGCACCTGGGCTGGTACGCGAAAGACCGCCCCGAGAACGCCGCCTTCCGCGATGTCGTCAATCGCGCCGAAGACGCCGCCACGCAGACGCGCCTGACACGCGAATACTTCGACGCCCTGGCCGCCGGCGTCTCCCTGGCTGCCTGACTCCTGTGAGCAGCTGATCCCTGTGGGAGCCGCTTCAGCGGCGATGGGTGCTTGCCTCAGTCTGGCCGCTGCCGCGGATCGCCGATAAATCGGCTCCTACGGAATGAGGCCGTGGAGGCCGCAAGAGTCTGATCACGCGGCGGCGAGGACTGCCTTCATTTTCTCGCGGTCCAGTTCTTTCTCCCACGCACACACGACGATCGCCGCGACGCCGTTGCCGACGAGATTCGTCATGGCCAGCCCCGTGCCGAGGAAACGATGGATGCCAAGGATCAGGACCATGCCGGCGACCGGCACCACCGGCACCACGCTAAGCGTCGAAGCGAGCATCACCAGCGCCGCGCCGGCGACGCCACTGGCACCCTTCGAAGTCAGCATGCCGACGATGGCCACGGTGATCTGCTGCTCGATCGTCAGGTCGATGTTCAGTGCCTGCGCGATGAACAGGATCGCCATGGTCAGGTAGATGTTGGTGCCGTCGAGGTTGAAGGAGTAGCCGGTCGGCACGACCAGGCCCACCGTTTCCTTCGGGCAACCCAGCTCTTCCATCTTGCGCATCAGGGGCGCCAGTACGACCTCCGAGGAGCTGGTGCCCAGCACGATGAGCAGCTCGTCACGGATATAGGCGCAGAAACGCAGGATGCTGAAACCTGCAATCCGCGCGACGATGCCGAGCACCACCACCACGAAGAGCACGCAGACCACGTAAAAGCTGCCGATCAATTCCATCAGCGGCACCAGCGACACGACACCGTACTTGCCGATGGTGAAGGCCATGGCACCGAACGCACCGATCGACGACACCGCGGTGATGTAGTGCACGATCTTGAAGAACACCTGGGCACCGGCTTCGATCACATCGTAGACGGGCTTGCCCCGATCGCCGGTGGCCGCGAGAGCGCAGCCAAACAGCACCGATATCAGCAGGATGGAAAGCACGTCGCCCTTGGCGAATGCGCTGATGAAGGTGTTCGGGATGATCGCAAGCAGGAACTCGATCGACTCGATGTTATGACCCTGGGCGACGAGGTTGCCGATCTCGCCGGACTTCAGCGTGGTCGGATCCACGTTGAAGCCCGTACCCGGGTGGAAGACGTGCCCCGCGACCAGGCCGAAGAAAAGCGCGATCGTCGAGATCATCTCGAAGTAGAGCAAGGCCTTGCCACCCACCCGGCCGACCTTGCGCATATCCCGCATGCCGGCGATGCCGGTCACCACGGTGCAGAAGATGATCGGCCCGATCACCATCTTGATCAGCGCGATGAACGCGTCGCCGAGCGGCTTCATCTTCACCGCGTATGCGGGGGAGAGGTAACCGAGAATCACGCCGATCACCACCGCGACCAGCACCTGGATGTAGAGCTGCCGATAGAAGGGCTTGCGCGGCTTCGGCGACGGGAGCGTGCTGGCGGTGCTGGGTAGGGACATGGGTAGGCTCAGGTGAAGTCGTACAGGCGCGCGGGATTGTCGACCAGGAGGCGCTTGCGCAGCGACTCGTCCGGGCAGAAGCGGAACATCAGGTCGACCAGACCGCCGTCGTTGGGCATGTCCTTGGAGATGTTCGGATGCGGGAAGTCCGTTCCCCACAGCACGCGATCCGGCGCGGTTTCGATAAGGGCGCGGGCAAACGGGATGGCGTCGTCGAACGGGCGCTTGCCCACCGAGACGCGCTCCGCGCCGCAGACCTTGACCCAGGCCAGGGGATTGTCGCGCATCAATGCCACGAGGAGGCGGAATGGTTCCTGTTCGACACCTTGCGCGGCCTGGACCCTTCCCATGTGATCGATCACGAAGGGCACGCGGATCTTCTTCAGTACATCCTGGAGTTCGACGATGTCGTTGGCGTCCAGGTGCAGCACGACGTGCCAGCCCATTTCCGCCACGCGATCCAGGACGCGCCAGAACACGCGCATGTCCGGGCGGCCACCGAGGTGTTGCACGAAGTTGAAGCGCACGGCGCGAACGCCACCGGCATCCAGCTCGGCCAGGCCCGCCTCGTCGATACCGTCGTCGACGATGGCCACGCCACGGTAGCGGCCCTGGCCGCGGGCGATGGCATCGAGCATCGCGGTGTTGTCGGTGCCGTGACAGCTCGCCTGCACGATGACGCCGCGGTCGAAGCCGAGGAAGTCATGCAGCGCCACCAGGTGTTCGTAGGGCGCATCCGGCGGCGTATAGCTACGATCGGGCGCGTAAGGAAAGCGATCGGCGGGGCCAAAGACATGACAGTGGGCGTCGCAGGACAGCGGCGGCATCGCCTGTTCGGGCTTGGTGGGATTCGGGTCGGGGGCAAGGCAGGATTTCATCGTTCACTCGTTCGGCAGGTCGTCGACGTAGCGCAGGCCGGCTTCGGCCAGGCGCGGGCGCATGTCGTAGATATCGAGACCGAGTTCGCCCGCGGCCAGACGCGCGCGCTTGGCTTCCTCGTTGAGCACGCGCTGGCGCGAAGCGGCGATCGCGGCATCGACGGTCGCGAAGGGAACCACCACGATGCCGTCGTCGTCGGCGACGATCGCATCGCCTGGCCTGATGTACTGACCGCCTATGACGATGGGCACGTTGACCGAGCCCAGCGTGGCCTTGACGGTGCCGCGCGCATGGACGGCGCGCGCCCACACGGGAAAACCCATGCGCCGCAACTCGGCGGTGTCACGCACGCCGGCATCGATGACCAGGCCGGCCACGCCGCGCGCCATGAGCGACGTGGCGAGCAGGTCGCCGAACATGCCATCGTCGTTCTCCGTGGTGCAGGCGACGACAAGGACATCGCCCGGCCGGCACTGCTCGACGGCGACATGCAGCATCCAGTTATCGCCCGGCTGGGCGAGTACGGTGACTGCACTGCCGGCGATGGCCACGTCCTGCTGGATGGCGTGGATCGGCGGCTGGAGCAAGCCGGTGCGGCCCTGCGCTTCGTGCACCGTGGCCACGCCCATCGCCGAAAGCGTAGCGGCCTGGTCGTCGCTGATTTCCGGACGGTTGCGCACGACGACGCCGATCATGCGAGGGTCCCCTGGGTCACGTGCGGAAAGACGCGCTGGAACGCTTCGGCATAGGTGATCTTGAAGTCCGAGTTACGTGATGCCTGTGCACCACGCTGCAGGCCGACGCGCGTGTAGTACTCCCAAAGGTGTTCCTGCGCGCGCATGGTCTCGAAGGCGGCCCGCTTCTTCTCCCATACCGACGTGATGTCGAGGAACAGCTCCGGCTTCCACTCGCATTGCTCGGGCTGGTGCGGCTCGAACAGGAAGACCGGCGGCGCGCCGATCACCGGGACGGCCGGCTCGTGGCCGTGCGCCTGCGCTACCACGCGAGCCTCCTGGGCGATGTGCGAGGCCAGCGGATGGTCGAAGTTGTAAGGATCCTTCAACGAGTGGCTCAGCACGAAGGAGGGGCGCAGCTCGCGGTAGATCTTCGCCAGGTGAAAAACCACATCGAGATCGGCGCGCATCGGGTAGTCACCGATGTCGAGGAATTCGACGCTCGCACCGAGGATGCCGGCAGCTTCCTCGGCTTCGGCGCGACGATCGGTCTTCACCCGATCCATGGTCATGCCGGGCTGACGCCACAGCTTGGCGGACTCACCGCGCTCGCCGTAGGAAAGGCAGACGATATGCACGCGCCAACCCTGCGCGGCATGCAGCGCGATGGCACCGCCGGCGCGCCAGACGAAGTCGGCGGAGTGGGCGCTCACGATGAGCGCGGTCTTCGTATCGGACATGGGTTACTGCTCCAGGGAGGATTCAGGCGGTGGGGCCGCGCCAGATCGAGGGGGAAATAGGTACGCTGCCGCGCATCAGCAGCCGGGCGGTACGCAGCAGTGCCGCGCGGATCACGCGCGTGCCATCGAGGCCGACTTCGACGCTGAACTCGCCGCTCGGATGCTCGATCGACAGCGAACGCGTATCGCCTTCGCCGGCAACCGCGAGATCGTAGGCGACCGTGCCGGGAAGGACCGCGGCCGTGGCGACGGTGACCGCGCCAAGCACGCCGATCGAGCTATGGCAGTCGTGGGGAATGAAGGTGCGCGTGCTGATCGCGCCGCCCGCGCGCGGTGCGGAAACGAGGGTGATTTTCGGAATCGGTTTCTTGCTCACGTCGCCGAGATTCATCAGCGGTCCCGCCTTCAGGCGCAACGCTTCGATGCGAGCCTTCAGCGCCGTATCGGCATCGAGCGCTTGCGGTCTCTCGTCGCCGCGCACACCGAGGTCGCTCGCCGCGATGATCATCACCGGCATGCCGTTATCGATCAGCGTGACCGCAACACCGTCGATGGTGTCGCGGAGGTTGCCGGTCGGCAGGAGGCTTCCGCTGACCGATCCCTCCGTATCGAGAAAGCCGCAACTTACCGGAGCCGCCGGTCGCGGCACGCCGTCGATGCGCGCGGTGCCGTCGTATACGGGGCTGCCGAAGGGCGTCTCGATGGTGATCTCGGCGATGACGCCAGTGTTCACCGTGCGCACGCGCCGCGTGGTGCTGCCATGGTCACCGGCGAGCAGGCCGGCCTCGATGGCGGCCGGGAGTGCCGCGGCGAGCATGTTGCCGCAGTTGGGCGTGGTATCGACGGTGGCATCCGCGATGCCGACCTGGGCAAAGAGGAAGTCGAGATCGGCAAGGCCGTCCTCGGCGAGCGAGAGGATGCCTGCCTTGCTGGTGAGGGTGCGCGCGCCGCCGAGTCCGTCGATCTGGCGCTCGTCGGGCGATCCCATGACCGCAAGGATCACCGCGTCGCGGGTGGCCTTTTCCTCGGGGAGGTCGCTGGCGAGAAAGAACGGCCCCTTCGAGGTGCCGCCACGCATGTACCAGCAGGGAATCTCATGAGCCATCGCTATCACCACGGTCTTGAACCGGGACGATGTTGGTCGTGGCGCGCGAGCCGAACAACGCGATGCGACGCCTATCTGCTATGCACAATCCTCATGACGAGCCTTGCGGATTGCATTTGATGCAATGCACCAACACCCACCTGTAGGAGCCGCTTCAGCGGCGAAGCTTTTTGCTCTTCGCGCACTTCGTGGCTGGCTCGCCTTTGGCCTCGCGTTTGGCTGCGCTCGCGGTGCGTCGCAAGAGCCGGCGGGTGCCACCCTCGGGGACCCGTCTACGGCGACCCCCTAGGGAGGGCGGCTACCGCCGCCATTTACTTAATTGCCCTACGGGCGGGGCCGGCCATGGACGGCCGGCCATTTTCGCGAGACAGGATGTCGAGTCGAAAATCCCCGGGCGATGCCCGACCCGGCCGCAGGCCATTGAAATACGGCCGCGGGACGCGGCCCTTCCCTAGGGGGTCGCCGTAGACGGGTCCCCGAGGGTGATACCCGCCGGCTCTTCGCGATGCGACGCCAGCGCGAATGCTATTCCACCGGATCCAACCGACCTTCGGCAATCAACTCATCGACAAGCACCAGGGTCCGCTCGGTAATCGTGCTCATCGGCCGTTGTGTGGGCGTGGCCACGACCAGACGCGTGACGATGCTCGGCATCACGATAGGCACCGCACGCAGGTGATGCTCGCCGCGTCTTGCCAGCAGTGCGTTGCGCGAGAGCACGCCGTACCCCACACCTCGTTCCACGAGGTCGAGGAGGGAGCGAACGGCGTCGATCTCAAGGCGGATATCCAGCGAGACACCGTAGCGCGCCGCGTCCGCTTCGATCAGCTGGCGCACCGAATGCAGGGGCGACGGGATGATCAGGGGATACTGGCCGAGCGTTCCCAACGGAACGGTGTCGGGTAGTGTGCGTCCGTCACGCGTGCTCCCGATCAGGTAAAGCTCTTCGGAATGCACGTGGCGGAAGCGCATATTCGCGTTCACCGCCGGGTTGTACAGCAGAGCGCAATCGAGGCGCCCCAGTTGCAACCATTCCAGCAGGCTCGCGCTCAACGCTTCGACCACGCTGATCTGCGCGGCCGGGTAGCGTTCGCGAAATCGCATGACCAACTCGACCGTCAGGAGCGAACCGACGCTGGGTGGCACGCCGATGGCCATCTTTCCCGCCTGCACCCCGCGCGCCTGGCCGAGCTGGAGCCGCGCCACTTCCACCTGCCGAAGGATGCCTCGCCCGTGCTCGACCAGCTCGCGGCCGGCTTCGGTGGCGACGACGCCGCGACCGTTGCGTTCCAGCAGGTGCGTGCCCAGCTCCATTTCGAGCTGGCGCACCTGGCGGCTGAGTAGCGACTGGGAGACATCCAGCGTCGCGGCGGCACGCGTGAGGCTGCCGAATTCGACGATACGGATGAAGCTCTGCAGGTGTTTCAGATCCAAGGTTGCGTCGCGCACCGGCTGTCCAGGGTGATCCGATTATGGCGCGAATGCGGCGCGGGTGGCGTCACTGGCTACCCGGCCCGCCCATGTTCACCATCACCCGTAGGCCGATCACGATGGCATTGGCCGGCACCCGCTTCACGCCCGCCGTGTTGCCGAGGATGTCAGGGTGCATGATGTATTGCAGGTTCGGGACCAGGCTGACCACGGGGAACAGCTTGTAGCTGTAGTTCAGCTCGGTCATCCACTCGTTGCGCGCAAAGTGGTCGTTGGTGCCGCTGCCCTTGTGGATCACGTCGTCTTCGTAGCCGACGGCCTTGCGGCTGAAGCGGAACAGCGTGCCCTGGAAGCCCAGCGAATCGTTCGGGCGGGCGGCCGACAGACCGGTCCACAGCAGGCCGAAAGTGGACTGCAACGTATAGTTCTCGGCATTGTCCAGCGGCCCGGTGACCGAGCCGAACACCGCGAGATTGCGCGTGTTGCTGTTCGCATCCGGCTTCCACACGACCTTGTCGGCGAGCACGTAGAGGCCGTAACGGCCGCCGTCGTAGCTACGCGCCGTTCCACCGACGAGGCCGCGATGCAGGCCCTTCGTATTGAGTTCCGGGTCGGTGAAGTCGGCGGAGTTGTACCAGCCGCCGATCTTCAGGTGCTTCGGATAGGGATCGTTGGCGAAGCTGGTTTCGTAGCCGGCCTCCACCGGGATCATCACGCCGGTAGCGTTGTTGATGCCCAGGTCCAGGCCATTGTTGTTGCGCCGGTCGGGATTGATTTCGAACGCGCCGATCGACAGGTAGCGCGCATCCGGCTGGTACTTCACGCGCGCACCCCAGTTCACGTACGGAAAGCCGCTGAACCCGCCGGTGGTGTTGGTGAGCTGGTACGGACAATCCGGCGCGCTGACAAAGCGGCAACCGTACGTGGAGCGCGCGAACTGCCAGGTCGCGTTGAGGCGGCCGGCAAGCACGTTGATGTGGCTGTCGGAGAATTGCTGCTCCCAGCTCAGCTGCGCAAGCTGCCACTGGCGCTTCGGATACCAGTACCCCTGGATCTTCTGCACCACGCCGATATCGTCGGCCGCCACGCTGTGGCCGTAGTAGCGGGCGAAGGTGATGTGCATCTTGCCGCCGTCGATGCCGGCAAGCTTGCCCATGTCCAGATCCGCACCGCCGACCGCGCCGCCACCGTTGGTCGCACCCAGGCGCTCGCCGCCGCGGACGCTACCGGCCCAGTCGTTAGCCCAGACGAAGCGCAACGCGATGCCGTCGTCACGCAGGCGATCCACCGGGCCACGGGTGTCCTTCGGCGTCTCCGGTGTCGTCTGGCCGGGCTCCTGTGCGTCCGGAGTCGTTTGCGCCACGGCGGCAGAAGCGGCGACGGCGAACAATGCGGCGATGGCGAAACGATGGATCATGGATAGAAGCCCCCTGGAGCCGCCGACGGTTGGCGGAGCGGGGCGATGCTGTCGGCCCGGCGGCCGCAGAACAATACGATCGGAGAACTATCAGGTATGCGCAGAACGCATGACTTGCGTTACGTCATGAATATTGTGCATCGCAGCAAGATGCCGGCACCGCCAGTGGACGCGCTACCGGGCTTCACGCCGTGCGGGAATGCGGCGGCGGCACATGCGCCAGGGCGGCCGGGTCGCCGCGTGACCAAGGCCGCGTGAATCCCGGCTAAGAGAAGGGACGGCGCATGGCACGATTAATTACGCCGTCCCGTTTACGATTGGCACAGGTGTTGAACATCTTGAGGAAGGCCATGAGCGAGAAAGAACTGCCGGACGTCCCAGGTGTCGCCGACTACGAGGGCGCGGCGGGCGGATGGGGCGCGCTTGGCGCCGTCGCGCGGGCGATCAGCGGGCAGCTCGCCGTCGGCCGCGAGACCCTGGCGCTGCACCGGATGAACCAGCCGACCGGCTTCGATTGTCCCGGCTGCGCGTGGCCCGACCCGAAGGAAACCTCCTCGTTCGAGTTCTGCGAGAACGGCGCCAAGGCCGTCACCTGGGAGGCCACCGCCAAGCGCGTAAAGCCGGAGTTCTTCGCCCGGAACAAGGTCGCCGACTTGTGGAACCTCAGCGACTACACCCTCGAAGGCCTTGGGCGGATCACCCACCCGATGGCGTACGACGCTCCCAGCGACACCTACCAGCCGATCGAATGGGACGAGGCATTCCGCCGCATCGGGGCCGCATTGCGCGCCCTGCCCGACCCGAACATGGCGGAGTTCTACACGTCCGGACGTGCCTCGAACGAAGCCGCCTTCCTCTATCAGCTATTCGTTCGTGAATACGGCACGAACAATTTTCCCGACTGCTCGAACATGTGTCACGAAGCGACCAGCGTGGGCCTGCCGAAGTCGATCGGTTCGGGCAAGGGCACCGTGCTGCTGGAGGATTTCGAGCATTGCGATGCGATTTTCTGTATCGGCCACAACCCCGGCACCAATCATCCGCGCATGCTGTCGACGCTACGCGAGGCCTCGCTGCGAGGCGTGCCCATCGTGGTGCTCAATCCGTTGCCGGAGCGCGGGCTGGAACGATTTACCTCGCCCCAGCATCCGATGGAGATGCTCACCAATAGCTCGGTGCGCATCGCTTCGACGTATTACAAACTGAAGATCGGCGGCGACGTGGCGGTGCTCAAGGGCATCATGAAGTTCCTGCTCGCCGCCGACCGGAGCGCGATCGGAGCTGGCCTGCCCGGCGTCATCGACCATGACTTCATCGAAGCGAACACGACCGGCTACGAAGCACTCGTTGACGATATCGATGCCACCGGTTGGGAGGCCATCGAAGCGAAGTCCGGACTGAGCCGGGCCGACATCGAAGCGGCGGCCGATATCTACGCCAAGGCCAAACGCGTCATCGTCTGTTACGGCATGGGTATCACCCAGCACGCCCATGGCACCGAGAACGTGCAGCAGATCGCTAACCTCCTGCTCCTGCGCGGCAACATCGGTCGTCAGGGCGCCGGCATCTGTCCCTTGCGCGGTCACAGCAACGTGCAGGGCGACCGCACCGTCGGTATCACCGAGAAGCCGAATAACGAACTCAACGATGGCATCCGCAAGACGTACGGCTTCGAACCGCCGGTCGAACACGGGCACGACGCGGTCGCCGCGGTGATCGCCATCCGCGACGGCCGTTCGAAAGCGCTGGTCGCCCTCGGCGGGAACCTCGCCGTGGCCATGCCCGATACCGAAGAAACCTTCGAAGCGATGCGCGGGCTCGATCTGGCTGTGCACATCGCGACCAAGCTCAACCGTTCGCACCTGATCCTGGCCAGACAATCCTTCATCCTGCCCTGCCTCGGCCGCACCGAGCTGGACGTACAGGCTACCGGTCCCCAATCGGTGACCGTGGAGGATTCGATGTCGATGGTGCACGCCTCGGCCGGCAGCCTGACGCCAGCGTCCGAACACCTGCGCTCGGAACCATGGATCGTGCGCGGTATCGCCAAGGCAACCCTCCCTCACACGCGGGTCGACTGGGATGGCCTGGTCGGCGATTACGACCTGATTCGCGAGGACATCGAGAAGGTATTCCCGATCTTCTTCGACTTCAACGAACGCCTGCGCCAGCCGGGTGGATTCCGTCTGCGCGTGGCAGCGAGCGAGCGCGACTGGGCCACGCCGGACAAGCGTGCCCAGTTCCTTCTTGCGCGAGGGCTGGATGAGGATCCCTTGCCGGAAGAGGGCGACCTGATGCTGACCACGATCCGCTCGCACGATCAGTACAACACCACTATTTATGGGCTGAACGATCGCTACCGCGGCGTCACCGGCCGGCGTGACGTGATCTTCATGCACGCGAAGGACCTCGCGGCACGCGGCCTCAAGCATGGCGACCGGATCGACGTGGTCGCCACCGGCGTCAACGCCGCCGATGGCAAACGCCGCGGCGTGGACGGCTTCGTTGCCGTGGAGTACGACATCGCGGAAGGCTCGGTGGCGATGTACTACCCCGAAGGCAATGCACTCATCGCCCTGGAAAGCCACGACCGCCGGTCCGGCACGCCAGCGTACAAGTCGGTGCCGGTGCGAATCACCGCTTCCACCCGACCGGCGCGAAAAGCGTCGAAGGGGCGCGTCGCGCATGCCGTCTGATCGACAGCCGCCGAAAGGCTGTGCCACCCGGCCCGTGCTCCGCGTGGAGCGCGGCGTCGCGACGCCGGACGACGATCGCCTTGCCGAGGAAGTGCCCATCGCGATGCACTTCGACGGTGAGCCGTTCGCGGTGATGATGGCAACGCCCACCGACCTGGAAGACTTCGCGCGCGGTTTCGCCCTTACTGAAGGTCTCGTCGGTGCGGTCACGGACATCGAGCGGATCGACGTGCAGGAGGTCTTCGAAGGCATCACCGTAAACGTCCGCACCGCCAGAACCTGTAGGACCCGCGTCAGCGGCGAACCGGGCTCGCCTCGGACGTCGACCGACGGCTCCGCCGGGATCGCCGATGAAATCGGCTCCTACAAGGAGCGGCTCTTGCCCGGTCGTAGCGGCTGCGGCATTTGCGGCAGCCGTGAGCTCGAAGACGTGGTACGCCACCCCGAGCCCGTGGGCATGGGTCCGACGATCGGCGTCGACGCCATCGAGCGGGCGCTGGAATCGCTGCGCGCATCGCAACCGATCAACGCCTTCACCGGTTCGGTCCATGCGGCGGCGTGGGCACTGCCCGATGGCGCCCTCGTCTGCGTGCGCGAGGATGTCGGTCGACACAATGCGCTGGACAAACTCATTGGCGCGATGAGCACGGCGCAGACCGACGCCAGCGATGGATTCGTCGTGATCACCAGCCGCGCGAGCTACGAGATGGTGACCAAGGCGGCGGTTGCCGGCATCACCATCGTTGTCGCGATATCGGCTCCGACGGCGCTGGCCGTGCACCTTGCCACCGATTGCGGGCTGACGCTGATCGGGTTCGCGCGGCCGGGTCGGTTTAACGTTTATAGCCGGCCGCAGCGGATTATCTGATGGGGTATCGCCGCTGAAGCGGCTCCCACATTCGCTCAATCAGTTCCTGCGGCGGCGCACGCTGTCTTTTACGTCGACATCGAAGAGCACGGTAGTCGCCACCGTGTCGTGGCCGGGGATGTCGAAGACGAGGCCATCCTTGCTCGGCAGGCGCGACTGCAAGGCGAACAGTTCGGTCATCGGCACCTTGAGTCGCCATTCGTGGGCATTGCCCTCCAGCGTGCACGAGCCGCCATCGGTGGCGTCCACCGAGTAGCGCATGACGAAGGCCTTGCCGAAGGCGGTCGAGCCGAGCAGGGCGACATTCCCGAGCAGCTCGGCCAGTTCGTCCTCGTCAATCCGCACACGGACCGTATCGTTCTCCAGCTGTACCCTCATGCGTTCGCCTCGCGCCATTCGTCAGGGGTGTTGCAGTTGGCCAGAAGGAGCGGATCCAGTCCTTCCAGTGGCAGTGTGGTCGTGCCGATGCGCGTCTGCAAGGCGGAGACCGAGCAGTCGCGACCGATCAGCGTCATGAGCGCCGCGAGTGCATCCCGCGTTCCGGCATCAAGGGTGAGTCGCATCGGCAGCGGATGTCCCGCCCATCGCGTCGCCCGCTGGGAGCGTTCCGACAACAAGGGTGCGAGTACGGCCTGATCCAGCCGGGGCATATCCACCGGCACGACCAGCAGGTCGGCGTCGGGGATCTCGTCCACCGCGCTGGCCATGCCTCCGACTGGACCGGCCTGAGGCCAGCGATCGGGAATGCCGCCCGGGCGCGTACCGCTCACGATGACCCGTTCGGCCCCCACGCTACGCAGGATGCGCGTGGTGCGCTCGAGCATGCTCAGGCCATCGATCTCCATCAGCGCCTTGTCTTCGCCCATGCGCGACGACAGGCCACCAGCAAGGATGAGGCCGATGATCATGAGGCGTCCGCCGGATCCAACGGCCAGGCGTCGACGGATGTCGCGTAAGCATCCTGCGACGATAACCAGGCGTTCGCGAGCGTGTACGGCAGGATGCGATAGGCGGCCTGCGCGGGGGTCATGTGCGCCATCGGCAGCCCTGCCTCGTCGCGAGAAAGATGGCCCAGTGCAAAGTGCTGCATGCCTTCGCGTGCCGGCGCTGGCGCCACCAGGCGCGCGCGCGACGGCTGCTCCAGTGGCAGTCCCGCCATGGCCCGAAGTACCGGCGCCACGAAAAAACGGTAGCCCACAGCCACGGCGATAGGATTGCCCGGCAGGGCGATGACGAGGGGACCGTTCTCGAAACGCGCGGCGAGCAACGGCTTGCCAGGCCGGATCGCGACCTTGTGGAAGAGTTCACGGGCACCCAGCGCAGCGAGTGCCGCGGGCACGAAGTCGAAGCGCCCCGCCGACACCGCACCCGTGGTGACGATCAGATCGGCGTGACGGTCCAGGGCATCCCTGATCGCGAGGTGGAACGCGTCGCCCTGGTCGGGCACCCGAATGCGCCCGATCGCTTCGACGCCCCAGCGCGACAGGCTCGCTGCGAGGAAAGGTCCGTTGGAATCGTGGATGCCCGCCAGCGGCAATGGGCCGACCGCATTGAGTTCGCTGCCGGTGTTGATGATGGCCACGCGGGGCCGCCGCACGACATCCAGATGGCCAAGTCCGAGCGCGGCGAGCAACATGACCGCCGCCGGGTCGATGCGGCGCGCGGCGGGCAACGCGATCTCGCCAGCTTCGATGTCACTACCGGCACGGCGTACGTTCTGGCCGCGGCGTTCCTCGGCGACAAAACGCACGCGATCGCCATGACGCTCGGTGCGTTCCACCGGCACGACCGTATCGAAGCCGACAGGCATGCGTGCGCCCGTGGCGATCTCGCAGGCCTCGGCTTCGGGGTAGTCATAGGTATCGTCGCCGGCCGCATGCATGGCGGTCACGGCGTAGGCCGAATGGGCGGGAATCGTCTCCCCTGGCGCGCGGACGGCGTAGCCATCCATCGCGGCGTTGTCGAAGCCCGGCAAGGAATCGGGGCTGACGATGTCACGTGCCAGAAAGCGTCCCGGCGCGGCGTCGATGTCGACACGCTCGCTATCGAGCGTGTCGGTTTCGCCTAATAACAGGGCCAATGCATCGGGGTAGGAAATCATGAGTGGAGCGTAACCCGACGGGGCCCTGACAGCACCCATCGCCGGTGAATGGGAATCGCGAGCACCCTTCGCCGATGAATCGGCTCCTACAGAAAACAGCCGGCTCCCACAGGGCGCCGGACTGGCCGGGCACCCTGTGGGAGCCGCTTCAGCGGCGATGCTTCACCGCATCACGCCAACTTACGCGCAGCCTCCTGCACGGCTGCGGGGCGATAGGCGTGGAACGCCACCGTGGCCGAGGCGCGGCCCTGACTAAGGGAACGCAACGCCGTGCTGTAGCCTTCCAACTGGGCGAGCGGAACGTCGGCTTCGATCTCCGTGCGCTCCTGCGCGTCGGTCAGGTTCACGATCTGCCCACCACGACGCTGCAAGTCACCCAGCAGGTCACCCACCGCCGAACCCGGCGAACTCACCGAGACGCGCATCACCGGCTCCAGCAGCACGGTACCGGTCGCTTCGAGCGCGGCCTTCACACCGATCTGCGCAGCGCGATGGAACGCCATCTCGTTCGAGTCCACGGCATGCGCCTGGCCATCCGTGACCACGACATGCGCACCGACTACCGGGTATCCACGCGGACCTTCGATCAGGGCCGACAAGACGCCCTTCTCCACGGCCGGCTGGAACTGCTTGGGAATCACGCCACCCGTCGTTTTGTCCTCAAAGCGGTTCGAGTCCTCGCCAGTGGGCGTGACCGAAAGCACCACGCGCGCGTACTGACCACTACCGCCCGTCTGCTTGGCGACCTTGCCTTCCACGGCGCCCGAGGCGGAAGCCGGCGTTTCCTGGTAAGCCACGCGAGGCGAACCGGTACGCACCTGCACACCCCACTCGCGGCGCAGGCGCTCCACCATCACTTCGAGATGGAGTTCACCCATGCCCCAGACCAGCGTCTCGCCGGTGTCCGGATCCGTACCAACGCGGAAGGACGGATCCTCCTGCGCAAGGCGCGCCAGCCCGTTGCCGAGCTTGAGCAGGTCGGCCGAGCGCTCCGGCGAGAGCCGCCACGACAGCACCGCCGGCTGTGCCTGGATGGTTTCCAGGCGCAGGTGGTGATGCGAGTCGGCCAGCGTTTCGCCGGTGGCGACATCCTTCCAGCCGGCGATGGCAACGATGTCGCCCGCCTCGGCTTCTTCGACCGCGTCGGTATCTTCGGCGCGCACGACCGCAAGACGACCAACGCGCTGCACGCGATCCGTGCCGCTACGCCAAACCGCGTCGCCCACATGCAGGCGGCCCGAATACACGCGCACGAAGGCCAGCGGGCCATGCGCCTGGTTGACCACCTTGAAGACGAGCGCGGCGAGCGGTGCGTTGGCATCGGGCGCGACCGTCACGTCGCCGTCGTCGGTATGCGCGACCACGGCGGGGCGATCGAGCGGCGACGGCAGGTAAGCGACGAAGGCGTCGAGCAAGGGCTCGATGCCGACGTTGCGGAACGCAGATCCTGGCAGTACCGGCGAACCGGCGCGTGCCAGGGTGCCGCGACGCAGGGCAGCCGTGAGCGCGACCGCGTCGATCGGTTGATCGGCGAGCCACAGTTCGGCCAGCATGTCATCGCGATCGGCTACTGCAGCGACGAGTTCGGCACGCGCGCCCGCATGGGTCGCACGCTCGGCGTCGTCCCAGGGATGGATGCTGGGCGTACCGGCGTCGTCGAAGCGCCAGATCCGCTCGCCAACGAGATCGACCAGACCCGTCATGTGCTCACCTTCGATGATCGGGCGCGCGACGACCCACGGGTTTGCACCGAGCTTGTCGCGCATCTGCGCGACGACGGCATCGAAGTCCGCACCCGGACGGTCCATCTTGTTGATGAAAGCCATCAACGGCACCCCATGGCGGCGCGCCTGATGCCAGACGGTTTCCGACTGCGGCTGCACGCCGGCGACGCCGGAGAATACGGTCACCGCACCGTCGAGCACGCGCAGCGAACGCTCCACCTCGATGGCGAAGTCGATATGCCCAGGGGTGTCGATCAGGGTCAGGCGATGTGGCTGGCCGCCTTCAGGCGTCCAGTTCGCGCGCACGGCCGCGGCGCCGATCGTGATGCCACGCTCGCGCTCGAGTTCCATGTGATCGGTCGTGGTGGCGCCATCGTGAACCTCACCGGTGCGATGGATCGTACCGGTCTTGTAGAGCAGGCGTTCGGTGAGCGTGGTCTTGCCGGCATCGACGTGCGCAATGATGCCGAGGTTGCGCCAACGGCCGACGGGAATGGTGGTTTCGCGAGTGGTGGTACTCATGGCTAACGGTTCCTGATGGGTCGCCAGGGGCTCGATACGTTCGTCGAGCGAGGCACTCCCCGATCCTGTTACCGCCGCCCCTGGCTGAGCGGGACGGTCAGGATCGAGGGTCGCGGCTGTTCTTCATGGCACGCTGCTCCGGTGAGGACTTGCAGAAAAAAAGACAAAAAAAAGCACCCTTGCGGGTGCTGTCGGTGTTCTTCGAGGCCGGCGCGCCGTTACGTGAACGACACTCCGCCAGGCATGAGACGCGCGCACCCGCGACGCACCCATGGGGCGATCGGTGTGACGAACATCAAATCATGCTTGCAGCGGAACATGGCTGGGCTCTCTTGGTGAGGGGGAGATGCTACGCCCCGCCGGTGAGGGCCGGCAAGGGCGTCGCGTCTTCGCTGGGCCCTAGTTAGGGATGGTTCGGTGGGTTTCAAGGGGGTCGCTTCGCAGGGATCGCCGCTGAAGCGGCTCCCACAGGATCACCGGATTCTTGTGGGAGCCGCTTCAGCGGCGATAGCGCTGGGCATAGGAAGGCGACTGCAGAGATTAAAGAATTTTCATTTCTCCTTAGCCCGCAAGGGATCACACTTCCGGTAGTCCTCATCGGAGTTCGATATGCGCTACGTGAAACTTGGCCGGACCGGCCTCGACATCTCCCCGCTCGTCCTGGGTTGCATGACTTACGGCGTCCCCGGTCGCGGAAATCATGAGTGGACGCTGGACGAAGAAGCGAGCCGCCCTTTCATTCGCAAAGCGCTCGATCTTGGCATCAACTTCTTCGACACCGCGAATGCGTATTCGGATGGCACATCGGAAGAGATCGTGGGCCGCGCGTTGAAGGACTTCGCGCGTCGCGACGAGGTCGTCATCGCCACGAAGACATTTTTTCACTGGCGCAAGGGACCGAACGGCGGTGGCCTGTCGCGCAAGGCGATCTTCCACTCGGTAGACGACAGCCTTGCCCGGCTTGGTACGGATTACATCGATCTCTTGCAGATCCATCGTGCGGATCACACGACACCGGTCGAGGAAACGCTCGAAGCACTGCACGACCTGGTCAAGGCGGGCAAGGTTCGATACATCGGCGCATCGTCCATGTTCGCCTGGCAGTTCGCGAAAATGGTCTACACCTCGCGCCTGCACGGCTGGACCGAATTCGTCAGCATGCAGGACCACTACAACCTTCTGCAGCGCGAAGAAGAACGCGAGATGATTCCATTCTGCGAAGACCAGAACATCGCCGTGCTGCCGTGGAGCCCGCTTGCGCGTGGCCGACTCACGCGCGACTGGGACCAGAGCAGCACGCGGCAGGAAAGCGACGTCTACGGAAGCACGTTGTACAACGCCACCGAGGATTCGGACCGGGCGATTGTCGAAGCGGTGAAGAAGGTAGCCGAACAGCGCGGCGTGCCGCGCGCGCAGGTTGCGTTGTCGTGGGTGGCTCACCGGTCCGGCGTGACCGCGCCGATCGTCGGCGCGTCGAAGCCGCACCACCTCGACGACGCCGTCGCAGCCATCGATCTGGTGTTGTCCGACGAAGAAACCGCCATGCTCGAGGCTGCCTACGCACCCCACCCGATCGTAGGTTTCGAGTAGCCGCTACCCCGCTTCCTGTCCCACAGGGGTTGACATGTGTGTATATGCATGATCAGTATACACCCATGGCCACCCGCAACGACTTCTGCAACTGCTTCGCCGCCCGTCAGGCGGCGAGGGCGTTGACGCGTTCCTACGAGCGTCATCTAGGCCCGAGCGGCCTCACCAGCTCGCAGTTTTCCATCCTGGTGGCGATTGAAGATCGTCCGGGCATCGGCATGCGCGAACTGGCCGATGAGTTGGTCATGGACCGCACGAGCCTGGTTCGCGCACTCAAACCCCTGCAGCGCGATGGTTTCGTGGCGGTCGCGGCCTCCGCGGAGGACCCGCGTCAGAACGTATACGTACTTACCCCTGCCGGTCTGGCCAAGTCGGCCCAGGCTGGGGAACTATGGGCCCAGGCGCAGGCGGAGTTCGTCTCGAAATTCGGTGGCGAATCGGCCGCCGAGGCGGCACGCGAAGCATTTCATCGCATGGGCCAGATGGGCTGACCTTTTTTTGTTCGCATTAGTGCATACACACATACATAAAGGAATCAAAGTCATGAGCAGCAATACTCTCGGTACGGCGCTGGTTACGGGCGCTTCTTCCGGCATCGGCGCCGTCTACGCCGACCGGCTCGCGCGTCGCGGTTACGACCTCATCCTGGTTGCGCGCAGCAAAGGCAAGCTCGACGTTCTCGCCGGGCACATCACGAGCGCAACGGGCCGGAATGTCAGCGTCGTCGCGGCCGACCTGACGCTCGATGCGGACCTTCGTCGCGTCGAGCAGGTGATCGGCGAAACACCTGACCTCACCCTGCTGGTCAACAACGCCGGCGTCGGTGCGACGGCGCCTCTCCTGCAGGCCGACATCGCAAAGATGACCGACCTCATCGCCCTCAACGTAACGGCACCGACGCGCCTGGCCTATCAGGTCGTTCCGGGTTTCGTTGCGCGCGGCAAGGGCGCTGTGATCAATATCGCCTCCATCGTCGCGATCGCGCCGGAGCTGCTCAATGGCGTGTACGGCGGTAGCAAGGCGTTCGTGCTGGCGCTGAGCCAGTCGATGCACCATGAGCTCGCCGATAAGGGCGTCAAGGTGCAGGCTGTGCTGCCGGGCGCGACGGCAACCGATTTCTGGCCCGTGGCCGGCTCGGCAATCGAAAACCTTCCGCAGGACTGGGTGATGAGCGCCGAGGACATGGTCGATGCCTCGCTGGCCGGTTTCGATGCGGGTGAACTGGTGACGATTCCTTCGGTGGAAACCAAGTCCCTGGTGGATGGCCTCGAGGCGGCGCGTCGTGCGCTGTTCCCGGAGCTGTCGAAGTCGGTGCCGGCGTCGCGGTATGGGGTGAAGGCCAGGGTCGCTGCGTAATCGCTAGCACCTATCGCCGCTGAAGCGGCTCCCACAGGAGCATCGCCGCTGAAGCGGCTCCCACAAGGAGCGGCGGGCCTAGGTACGGACACGCCGCGCAATCGTCTGCTCGATCACATCCGCTGCGACGCTTGCTCCGTTCTCCGCACGAATCACCGCCGCCGCGCGCTGGGCTCGCACCGCGACACCCTCGTCCATGAGCAGCGCACGCAGCTTCGTAGCGGCAACGTCGGCGCGATAGCGGGACGCTGGCAACGCGTCACCTACGCCGAGGCGAACGACGCGCGCGGCGTTGTCCGGCTGGTCGAAGCCATGGGGCACGACCAGCTCGGGACACCCTGCACGCAATGCTTCCTGCGTCGTGCCGATGCCACCGTGGTGCACGACTGCCGCCGCCCGCGCAAACAGTGCGCCGTGCGGCGTGTACTCCGCCGCGCAGATACCCGCGGGCAGCACGACAGGCAGGCGGGCACGCATCTCCGGCGATCCGGTCAGCAACACGGCACGCCGACCCAGCGCCGTTGCGACAGCCATGCTCTCGCGAAGAAACGTTTCACCTGCGTGGACCGCGGCCGACCCCAGCGTGAAGACGAGCGGGGCCTCACCGGCATCGAGGAACGCATCCAGCTCACGCGGAAGCACATCGCCCGATGGGGCATATCGACAATAGCCCGTCACTACGCTGTGCGCAGGCGAATCCTGTGGCGGCCGACCCAGTAGCGGCGAGTACATGGCCAACACGCCATCGCGCGCGTGCTGGCCACGATGAAAGGGATCGCCCCAGACCGACACGGGGGCCAGCCCGAGCGACTGCCGGAAGCTGCGCACTGCTTTCGTCCATGGCGATGTCACCGTCTCGCCGATACGCCGTACCCACGCACCTCGCCGGGGTGACGAACGGAGGAAGCGATCCAGCCAGTCGATACCCGTGGCCGGTGGATCGAATGCGGACAGAAATACCGCCGGGGACAGCGCTGCCGATAGCCAGGCTATCCGTCGGGTTTCACCGAGGATCTGCCCCGCGAAGGCGAGTGTGGAGGTAACGATCGCGTCCGCGTCGACACAGACCGGTGCCAGCGCCGCATAACTGCTGGCGACATCGGCGGCGGCCAGGTCGCGGACGACGAAGCGCGGCCCGCGCCAGGGGTGGAAGGCTCGCGCAGCGAACGCTGCCTTGTCTTCAGGCTCCGCAATGCCACTAGCCAGCACGAAGTCGAGGCCCGCCTCCAACACCGCGTCTTGATGGATACCGTGGGCGCCGATCGTCACTCGATATCCCCGCGCCCGCAGTTCCCGCCCGACGGCCAGGAAAGGAAAAAGGTCGCCCTGCGACCCGACGGTCGCCATCACGATGTGCCTTCCGCTCATGCAGCGCTCCCTGGGTGTCGGCACATCGTGGCCGCCCGGATGTCGAGGCGATGCATCGCCCCGGATTGACTTTGGGCGTCCATACGGCTAATTTTCCGCCGGTTAGCGGTCTTTATCTCTTTATTCGAATAGAAAGATAAAGCTAAGAGGGAAGCCGGTGGGAATCCGGCGCTGCCCCGCAGCGGTATGTGGAGACGAGCCCGTCACAGGCACTGGATCGATGTCGATCCGGGAAGCGACGGACAAGGCGGCACCAGCCCGGTGCCACATCCATGAGCCCGAAGACCTGCCGCCGACCGGAACGAACGCACCGTCATGGGCGCGAACGCTCCGTCCGACCTGGATCGCCACCTCGCGAGGGGTGGCATCCGGCTCGCCCGCGGGGGCGAAGGTCGACGGCTAGCCCGCATGACGCCCTTAATCCGCGTCGGCGACGAACCGCCCTTCCCTCCTCTTTGCCACGAAGAGGAATCATCCATGCCACACGTAACTTATCCGGGCTTTCCCCGCATCGGCCGACGCCGCGAGCTCAAGCGCGCCCTCGAGAGCCACTGGAAGGGAGAAAGCGGCGCCGACGAACTGCTCGCCGTCGCCCGCGAACTCCGCCAGCGTCACTGGAAGCTCGCCCGCGACGCAGGGGCCGACAGCGTCCCTGTGAACGACTTCTCGCTCTACGACCACGTGCTCGACGCAGCCGTGCTGGTCGACGCCATTCCGGCACGCTACCGCGCGCTCGCCGACCGCGATGCCCTGGCCGGCTACTTCGCCATGGCGCGTGGTCACCAGGAAGGGGATGTCGACCTGCATGCCCTGGAAATGACCAAATGGTTCGACACCAACTACCACTACATCGTGCCGGAGCTCGAGGCCGGGCAGTCGTTTGCCGCGCGCCCGGACAAGGTTGTCGCCGAATACCGTGAGGCCGTCGCCGCCGGTCATGTCGCTCGCCCTGTCCTGCTGGGACCGGTGAGCTTCCTGCGCCTGGCGAAGACGGTCGATGGAAGCAACCCGCTGGCCCTGCTCGACGCGCTGCTGCCGGCCTGGCTCGGCGTTGTCGACGCCCTCGCGAACGCGGGTGCCGACTGGGTGCAGGTAGACGAGCCGACTCTCGTGCTCGACCTCGATGCCGACTGGCGCGAGGCCTTCCGGCGTGCCTATGCCGCTGTCGCGGCGCACGGCCGCGTTCGCGTGCTGCTGGCCACCTACTTCGGTGAACTCGGTGCCAACCTCGAACTGACCACGTCGCTCCCGGTGGCGGGCCTGCACGTCGATCTCGCGCGCGCTCCCGACCAGCTGGACGCGGTGCTCGATGCCCTGCCTGCCGATCGAGTGCTTTCCGCCGGCGTTCTCGATGGCCGCAACATCTGGCTGAGCGATCCGGCGACCATCCTTCCCTGCGTGGATCGCCTGCTTGCCCGCCTCGGCAACGACCGCCTGTGGCTCTCGACCTCATGCTCTCTCCTGCATGTGCCGATCGATGTTTCCGAAGAGAAGCACCTGCCCTCGCAGCTGGCCGAGTGGTTGTCGTTTGCGCGACAGAAGATCGCCGAACTGCGCCGTTACGCCGACGCGGTCTCTGGCAATGAAGCCGCTCGCAAGACGCTGACACGCCAGCACGAGATCGTCGCCAGCCGCCAGACCTCGGGCGAGGTTGTCCGTGCCGACGTGCGCGCCCGCGTGCGCCAGCTCACGCCGCAGTTCGGCCAGCGTCGTTCCGCCTTCGCGTTCCGCGCCGCCGTGCAGCGCGAACGATTCGGCTTGCCCGACCTGCCGACGACGACGATCGGTTCGTTCCCACAGACCAGTGACCTGCGCATCGCACGCGCCGCGCATCGTTCGGGCAAGCTGGACGATGACGCTTACACCGGGATCCTTCGCGACGAGGTGCGTCGTGTCGTGCGTTTTCAGGAAGATGCCGGCATCGACGTGCTGGTGCACGGCGAACCCGAACGCAACGACATGGTCGAGTACTTCGGCGAGCAGCTGAGCGGCTATGCGTTCACGTCGCTTGGCTGGGTGCAGAGCTACGGCTCGCGCTGCGTCAAACCACCGATCATCTATGGCGACGTCGCGCGCCCCGCGCCGATGACGGTGGCGTGGTCGGCCTATGCCCAGTCGCTCACCGAGAAGCCCATGAAGGGCATGCTCACCGGCCCGGTAACGATGCTGCAGTGGTCGTTCGTCCGCGACGATCTTGCCCGTTCCGAAGTCTGCCGGCAGATCGCCCTCGCCCTCCGCGACGAAGTGCACGACCTGGAGAAAGCCGGCATCGGTATCGTCCAGATCGATGAACCGGCCCTGCGCGAGGGCCTGCCCCTGCGTCGCGCCGACTGGGATGCCTACCTGGCCTGGGCCGTCGACGCCTTCCGTATCACGGCCGGCGGAGTCAGCGATGCTACCCAGGTGCACACCCACATGTGCTACTCGGAGTTCAACGACATAATCGAAGCCGTCGCCGCGATGGACGCCGACGTCATCTCGATCGAGACCAGCCGCTCGCGCATGGAGCTCCTGGATGCCTTCACGCGCTTCCGATACCCCAACGGCATCGGTCCCGGCGTCTATGACATCCACTCGCCCCGCGTGCCGACCGAGGTCGAAATGACCGACCTGCTGGCCCGCGCCCTCCAGGTCCTCCGCCCCGACCAGCTCTGGGTCAACCCCGACTGCGGACTTAAGACCCGCGGCTGGCCCGAGGTATCCCAGGCCCTGAAAAGCATGGTGTCGGTGGCAAAAGCTGCCCGGGAGCGCCTCGCCGCCGTAGCCTGACGCTCCTGGCGTTACTCCCCGTGGGAGCCGCTTCCTGTGGGAGCCGCTCCCACATTCCCCGGCAAGACCGGCCCGGGGCGGGCAATCTGCCCCGGGCGCCTGAACATCCATGCAATCGTCACCCCCCGGGCGTACCCTTCCCCCTGCAAACCCGACAAAGGCCGTGTATCATGGCGCGCCCCCATTTATCTCTTTATCCGTAAAGAAGGATATATACCTCCGATGAGCAACTTCCTCTTCACCTCCGAGTCGGTCTCCGAAGGCCATCCGGATAAAATCGCCGACCAGATCTCGGACGCCGTTCTGGACGCCATCCTGGCCCAGGATCCGCGCGCTCGCGTGGCCTGCGAGACGCTGGTGAAGACCGGCGTCGCCATCGTCGCGGGTGAAATCACCACCAGCGCCTGGATCGACCTCGAAGCGCTCACCCGCAAGGTCATCCTCGACATCGGCTACGACTCCTCGGAAGTCGGCTTCGACGGCGAGACCTGCGGCGTGCTGAACCTCATCGGCAAGCAGTCCCCGGACATCAACCAGGGCGTGGACCGCAAGAAGCCGGAAGAACAGGGCGCTGGCGACCAGGGCCTGATGTTCGGCTACGCAACGAACGAGACCAGCGAATACATGCCGGCGGCGATCCACTACGCCCATCGCCTCGTCGAGCAGCAGACCAAAGTCCGCAAGAAGAAGAACTCGCCGCTGCCGTGGCTGCGCCCGGACGCGAAGAGCCAGGTCACCCTGCGCTACGAGAACGGCGAAGCCGTCGCCATCGACGCCGTCGTGCTTTCGACCCAGCACGATCCGGACGTCAAGCAGAAGGACCTCATCGA